>JGI24158J21664_10005559_pt1 | contig 16486 bp, 10 predicted proteins | sample Ectturendosymbi3_FD_21664 | JGI IMG/M metagenome (IMG submission 21664)
ACTGCTTTGGCTAGAATAGGCACAAAAAGGAGACCAAATTAATGGTATTTTATGCAAATGAAGAAAAGATCCAAGCATATACTGTATTGCCTGCTTAGTAATAAGTTGCAGTGTAAATACCTCTTTAAGAAACAGTTGCATTTCAAAATTCCTCACTAATAAACAAATGACTAATCTTTTGCTTTCATTAGTGGTTGATTGTAATTCGTACAAGTACTTAATTACCTCATGATGATTTAGCAGTGAACTTTTCTAATGGCCTTTACTGCCATGATTTATTGTATCAATGACGCTGAGTGTTGGTCTACCCTCACGTATAACCCTTGCTTCATTGAGTGTTTATTATTTTCAATTATGGTGCAACGTGCAAGTATCAATGTTTTGTTTTTCCAGAATGAAACTTTATTCTGTTTGATTCGTTTTATTTTGTAAAATTTGTTTTTCTTGAAACAGTAGTTTGTATAGTCAGGCTTGTCGATGGGAATGTCATTCCTATGGGAATCCCATGGGAAACGTTCCATGGGATGGGACAGGCATATTGCTATGGGATGAGAATGGGACAGATAAATATGTTCCATGGACAACCCTGTGTATAGCAATTGATACCCTTTTGTGAAAAAAAGAGCATCAAAATGGAAATTAATACATTAGTTTTATACCAGGAGGCTAAAGAGAGAAAAGTTTTCGTCTTTTCATAATAACACAAAACATTGTGTGGTGAGCATAAAGTTAACTTACGATACAGCACTACTGCGTTAGCAGTTGTGTGTTTACGGAAAAGTAGCGACGCAACAAATTTAAAAGTTTAAAAGTTCCGAAAAGATATTTGGATTTCACGGTGTTTTCACGATCATGTTGCGTAGCAGCTCGTGTGACTTTTGTATATCAATAAAGGAAATGTATGCAGGAAGGCCGATCCCTTGCAGGCAGCTAGATTCTTCATCAAGTTCTGCAAGTTCTGAAGGTGGATATTTTTCTGATTCTTGCGATACATATGAAGGTACGTTGTAAAAAAACATTTTATTCCTTATTTTGGTGTAGAGCTTGTAATCTATCGAGCTAATGCGGCATTTTAAGCTTAGATTGTAGTCCCGAATATTCTGTAGCTTGCATGCTGTGACATGCAGGATATGGCGTTGTGAAAATTAATTTTTAACGCTTTACCTCTCAGTTCGGTGGTTTACTGAGAAGGAAAATTTCAGATTCTAATTTTTAAGTTTACAATGCATAATAATCAACCATTTGGCGAAACACGCAGCCGCCCTTTATATTTCTGCGATAATATTTAAATTAAATGGTCATTTGTTGTATGGTTCGACTTCCTGCCCAGCGCAAAACCTTTTGGTCAATGGTACCTACCTACTGCACTGCCAATATTTATTCATACTTTTTGATTTTTACTTTTTTGGCAAACAATGTCCAAGCCTGTATTACGTATCGTTGCGATGTTGCAAAATTATATTTTTTGATAAAATTGTCATAATATCCAGCTAAAAGAGAAAGAAAGTTTTTTCTATTCATTTTTTACTACGCCTCTGTTGTGGCCGCGGTGTCAATGCAGTGTTACGAAAATCTCTTCCTTTTCTTATTTGCTCTTTGCATTTGCGTTTTGAGAAACTATGATTCCAGGCACCAGGCAGTTTGAAGACATTAATAGCAGTGATGTACAGCCTTGCAGCTGTTCTTGGACCACCGATTAGGTCCAAAAGTGCCATCATATGTCATAAGATATGCTTTGAAGAAATTTGGAGAAGAGGGCTAATTTCGGTTTGTTTCATCACAAAGCAGCTGAATTTTGACTGATGTAGACACGCTTCGGTACGCACAAGTTTTAGTAAAACTTTTTTATAAAAGAAGGTACGTTTTGTTTAAAAAAAACTTTTCTTTGATAAAAAAAAAACTTTTTTTATGAAAAGTTAAATAAGCTTCTAATAAAAAGTTTTAATAAAACTTGTGCGCTAAGGGAATCCAGCACTTATAGTCAAACTTTGTACTCATGTATTAATATCACAATGCAAAGTACAAGCTTTTAGGTGGGACCGTGAGACACAACATAGGTCTAATGGTGGTATAGATGTAGTAGTTAACAACCGCAAGCTCGAACGATTTTCAATGTTAACAGCGTAAGTACGACGTGATGCGCTGCGCGTTTATACTAACAGGCTGTCTTTTGAACTATCCCAGGTGATGATCTGTTTAAACGAAATTTTTCAAATGTATTGACGCTAAATTTTCACGTCTTTGCTATCTAGGTTGTATGCAATTGTCAAAACCTGGCCGTGCGAGAGAACTTGCGGAGATAATCCATGTGAAGTGAGCTAAGGTTGACGTGGTTTTTGTTTCTGTAGTGCATTTGTGAGTTTTAGATGTGCAAGTGAACAAGCTCACAATCGTCGAATTCTCACTTTTGGATGAAAGTTATCTTCTAATAATCTAATCGAAGATATAATTGATAAACTACGAATCAACCGAATGTTGCACCCAAGTCCAAATGAATATGTGCAAATGACTTAAAATTTAGGCAGAGATTGCTCAAAATGCACTTACGGTATATGACTTTTTATCTATAGTTTGTAGATTTAAAGTAAACATAGGTTATTGAAAAATACTGGTTTATTAAACTTCTTTTTGAAAAAAACGTAAAAATTGCCTGAAGCTTAGCAAGATACTCTCCATGCAGAATCATACGGTTTTCAGTCGTATTTTGAAATTTCCAAAATTGCATTCCTTATTGGCTTTCACGAATAACGCCGCTGGTCATCCTGTACTTTGCATTCTGCGTCTGTGTTGGACCCTACAGTCAGGATATTTCAACAGAAGCTAAGTCCAGTAAGGGACGCACTTTTTTGCTTTCATCTGTTTAATTTTTGCTTCCTGAACGAGAGAACCTGACAACAGTAACGTATTTACCTAGATAAATGCATCACTTCACAAGTCCCGTTTGAATAGTCTTCCCTGGCTCAGCGAATTGACACGTTTTATGCTATTCTTTGATTGGATCCGAAAACTAAACTGATGCTGATCACACCTTTAGCGAAACACCGCTTGGCCTTTGCAATGTTTCTTGAAGATAGTTCGGATACGCCAGAGAAATACTTTACTGCTTTGGCTAGAATAGGCACAAAAAGGAGACCAAATTAATGGTATTTTATGCAAATGAAGAAAAGATCCAAGCATATACTGTGTTGCCTGCTTAGTAATAAGTTGCATTGTACAATACCTCTTTAAGAAACAGTTGCATTTCAAAATTCCTCACCAATAAACAAATGACTAATCTTTTGTTTTCATTAGTGGTTGATTGTAATTCGTACAAGTACTTAATTACCTTATGATGATTTAGCAGTGAACTTTTCTAATGGCCTTTACTGCCATGATTTATTGTATCAATGACGCTGAGTGTTAATCTACCCTCACGTTTATCCCCTGCTTCATTGAGTGTTTATTATTTTCAATTATAGTGCAACGTGCAAGTATCAATGTTTTGTTTTTCCAGAATGAAGATTTATTCTGTTTGATTCGTTTTATTTTATACAATTTGTTTTTCTTGAAACAGTAGTTTGTATAGCACTTGATACCCTTTTGTGAAAAAAAGAGCATCAAAATAGAAATTAACACATTAGTTTTATACTAGAAGGCTAAAGAGAGAAAAGTTTTCGTCTTTTCATAATAACACAAAACACTGCGTGGAGAGCTTAAAGTTAACTTACGATACAGCACTACTGCGTTAGCAGTTGAGTGTTTACGGAAAAGTAGCGACGCAACAAATTTAAAAGTTTAAAAGTTTCGAAAAGAAATTTGGATTTCACGGTGTTTCCACGATCATGTTGCGTAGCAGCTCGTGTGACTTTTGTATACCAGTAAAGGAAATGTACGCAGGAAGGCCGATTCCTTGCAGGCAGCTAGATTCTTCATCAAGTTCTGCAAGTCCTGAAGGTGGATATTTATCTGATTCTTGCGATACATATGAAGGTACGTTGTAAAAAAACGTATTATTCTGCATTTTCATCAACACTAAAAAACCTTCAAAAAACTATAAATTGTTTTATTTTGAGACGTTTCGGATTATTCTTAATCCATCTTCAGTCAAAAAATAAAGCAACGCTTGGCAATGCTAGCAATTCAAAACCAGTAGACTCTGCGACGCAATAACTAACAGTGTGACGCAAAAGACGTCAAAAGCAAAACCAGACAGCCAGGCCCCAACCCTGTCAAAATCGCTAAAAGTAAAAGCAGGACCAAGAGCTATGTAGAAAGTGCTAAAACAAAAATCTATGTAAGGTCGTAATCTACGAGAACAAGCCAAGGCCAGCAGGAAGAGTCCGTTCAAAGAACACTGCAAGCGAAGGATGCAATAATTTTTGTACAATTTTTACAAATAAGTGCTACCCCAAATTTTTACGAATATGTGCTACAACCAGCACGATATGTCGACGTCAGCACCAACAACAATGTACGAAACATGTATCGACATAAGAGCTGAGCATCAGCCAAATATTTGATGTAACAATCTACGCACTGAAGAGGCATCACGGGGTGAAAAATTGTCTGCATTAATCTCGGTTTGCTGTTCTCGTATCAGAAGTGTCTTTTTAATTAATAATTCGCGGTAGTTAAAAGCAGAAGCCGAGATTTCAGGTTTTTTTAAGTCCATGAAATAGCCTGGATATGTGTATTAAATGTTTGACAACATCGGTAGTGTGGTGCTTCGATTTCAAAGGATTGTGTTCATCCAGGCGAAATTTCAAATTTCTTTGAGTTTGTCCAAAACAAGAATGACCACACGAATATTTAAGTTTATATACCACAGTAGTACTTGGAAAACTACGATGAAAGTGCACAACGTAATCTGTCTTTGACTGCAGGGTTTCTGTGTATTCTAGCGTGGCTTCTGGGCCCCAGTGCAGACGCATAGATACGGTTGCAAGCAGGCCCGTAACTATGGGGTCTTTCCCCCCTTGGTAAAATGTGTTGGACATAGTTTAGAACTATTGGACATAGTTTAAAAAATTTGGGCCTCTCTCANAAAACTCTTCGCCTCTCCTAGTGTCCCAAGCTGGTTACGGGTCTGGTTGCAAGTACGGCACCGATAGTACTTGGCCGAGTCGTCTGCGGGCACGGCGAGTATCCGGCGCATCGATGCATTTACGGTTGGAAAAATCGAACCCTTGAAGGCTGTTTCTCTACTAATCTCACCTTAAGAAGAGCACCTATGTCAGCGTAAGACATTCAAATATTGTTAGAGTGATCGAGGGGAGTTACCTCCAATGCTGTTTATGAATCATTGAATTTGCTAGTCGAAGGTTGTGGAGCCTTGTGGTAGCACAGAGTTATTTCGTCAGGTGAAGACTATTGCTTCTTGATACCATCGGTGGCGTGCAGAGGTGGGGGGCCGAACGGGATGACGGCCCCGAGTATCCAAGGCAGGGAGGCAACTAAAGAGTGAAATTAAAACAATTGAAATGCTGTAACCAGATGACTATTCCTATTATGAGGCTGCTAACATGCTGCATGGATTTATTTTTCGAAACTTGTTTTTTTGTCACTACTAGTTTTTACGTATTCAAATGCCAGTAATTCTCACATTCTAATACCAGAGACCTATACTCTAGGTGTACGGCGCACACACAACCAAACTGATAGTGACGTGACTTTTTCCAGATCGTGCGATCAAGGGAAAATCACAAAAAGAATTGAAAGATAATTATGGACGTTTAATTTATTTTGTGAGCCAAATTTTAAAACTGTCCTATTTCAGCTTGCATGATTTAGCTGAATTTTTGATGCATCACTAGCTCCCCGTTTGTTTTTTTGATGTGGTCATCGTAGAATCGTTTCGTACTTTAAAATTTCGGTCACGATTGAATATTCAAACCGTTGAATTGCGGCATTCCACATAGCGACTAGTGAAACAAAATGCAAAATTTGGCAGAACATTCGCTGATCATCTGCAGAACTGTTCTGATAACACAGCAGGAAACTGATCAGGCTTGCACCTTGTTTTGCAAAGCGCGGGTTTGTCATAGCCTTTGAAAAATCGCGGGTGCAGTGTACCCGCTTGTTTCCCTCCCTCCTCAGGTCTGTTCACATTTACCGCAGGTGCGCGCTGTAGGAAGTTCTACTAGAGCATTCACTCCCAGAGTTTCGAGTTTTAGGACGTTTAAAAGGACTTACTGAGGGCAGAATCACGAATACATAAAAGAAAAGGACAGAGAGAAAAACGCATATGAAAACCTGAAGGCAAATGATTTTATACAAACTACTGGACTAGACAAATACAAAATTGCAAAACCTAAAACAGCTACGTCCGACCTGCGGAGCGCATGCTGCTCAGTCGAAGGTTTTGTGCGGCCCACTTTAGATTTTCGCTGTGGTATAATTAGCCTAGCCTACATACTGACCACCTGCCCCATTTTGATATCTTAAATTTGACGTTTTTCATGCAGGTGGTCTTCAATACCACATTATCACGTCTTTACCGCGTGCTGGACTGCTGGGAGATTTCATATGTCAACTGTCATCTTGATGTATTCATTTCACTAGTTTTCTGATTTCTACTTTTATTCCTTTGGCATCAAATTTGCCTATGTAATCACACTTACGGAGTGGTTAAAGGTGCCGAACAGTCGTTGCCATTGCAGTTAGGATTCGAACACTTTCAGTACATTAGCTCAAACTAAAATTTAGTTTGCTAAGATCAAAGTAAGCCATTCAATGTGCGGCCCTCATTAATATGTTATTCAATATGAGGCCTAGGCTAAGATAGTGACATAATTTTTGGCTCAGTAAAAAACATTCGGTTGGACATAGTTGTCATTGATGGTGTATCGGTCGCGTCTCGAGACCCATTTTTGCGAGTCTCGGTCTCGAAGATTTCAGGTTTCGTCTCGTTCTGAAGGATACAGGTCTCGATCACAAGCCTATTGCCTTGAAACTTTGAATACAGCAACGATATGGCTTAGTGGAACTTCTGCAATTCAATGTATTTTTGTCTGCTATATCTGCAGGTAAGAAATAACCAAAGCAGGTAGGAAAAATGCTAGAAATTCCAAAAAATTTGAACTTCGAAGTGGCGATAAAATTTTTACAAAAATCTTTAGAAAATTTTGGCATAATCCACAAATTTTCAAGTCTCGGGTCTCGGATTGTTTGATGAAGTCTGTCTCGGTCTCAAAGTCTTAACCAGGTCTCGGTCTCGAAGTTTAGGTCTCGACCACATCTGCGATAGCTGTCCCAAAGCATTTCTTTGGATATAGTATCCTGAAAAATTAACAGAAAATAAAAAACGTAATGCGATGTAATGCTTTACTTGTTATTAGCTAACTTTAAAGACAAAGTTTTCTTGCCTTTACTGCTGCAAATTTATCGATTATTACGTCAAAAAAAACAATTTAATACAAATGTGTCACATGCACGGGTGGATATGTGGATATTAAAATTTAGGGACCGAGGCAACTCGCAGAAAGGGGTCCAAAACAAGTGGTTGAGGGGCCCCCATTGGCGCACATAACTTTTGCTCCATTTTGAAAAACATATGACATGTTTCAGAGCCTGTTAAACGTGGCTCTAGAGTGGTTCATAACCTTTTTGAACAAAACAATGCCGGAACTAAGTGCTAAATTAAAAAATGGAGTCCCAACGGCATTTCTGAAAAAGGGGAGGCCCGAATCGACAGCCGTGTTCGTTTCCTCTAACATCCACCGCTGGTCACCAGTACTGTATTAACGTAGCAAATATATAAGGCCAGTGACGCTCCGTGAAAAGTTTTAGGTTAGCACTTATAACCTGAAGTTCGACAATCATGTCCATGGAGATGCTCAGTTTAAAGGTCAAATTATTATAAAGCACATGTAGCAGTAAGTGAAAAGTTCACAATTGCACCTAATATCGGCCTACTGATCGCTGTTGCACAGTTGGAATAAGAATCTTACAAACATAAAAATCATGGTAATTACCTTCAGAACTACATCAAATCTATTCCAACATGAAGTAAGCCATCAAAGTTAAAAATTTTGCTAAAAATCAGATTTGTTGTCGCAACACTGTCAACATATGCTATACCTTTCATCGCTGCTCTATAAAAGCATGATGCGCTGCAGCCAGGGGCGTAACGAGGTTAGACGGCGCCCGGGTCAAGAAACCAAGTTCGGCGCCCTCATGTTCGAAACTGAGGTCTTTCGGAAGCAAATGTACTGTATTGAAGAAAGTACTTGCGACACTGTTGGGACCTTTTGGCGCCCCTCGCAGTCATTCCGCGCCCACGCAGTGATTCGGCGCCCGTGGAATTGTCCCCCCCTTTCCCCCCTCATTCCGCCCCTGGCTGTAGCATACTGCATGCACTGCGAGCGTTGGATCCCGTCCCATTGTGACGAAACTATATAATATGAGTTCGCAACCCTAGCTATCTGAAAGCATTGTGATGCAAGCGTGAGTCAAACTACATGCGGGCGTTGGTTGGTGGAGGTACAAGCTACGCTTTAAAATATCACTAAGGTTTGCAACCAGGGTCGTAATCAGGTTGGGATACCAGGTGGGGCGAATAATTTTCTGAGAGAAGCCCAAATTTTTTAAACTATGTCCAACACATTTTCCAGGGGTGAGGCGAAAAAAATTTTTTTCTGCGCCCCNCTGGTTACGGGCCTATTGCAACTGCTTACTTTGCGAACCTTGGTGATCTTGATTAAATTTCTTAACTGGGTATCAGCAACTGGCATTCAAAATTTTGGAAATCGTAATTATTGACATCCGCTGACTTTGATATTTCGTAATTATTACACAACATTCCGACCTCAATTTTTTGCCCCCAAAATTCTGCGCCAGGGGGCAGATGTACCCCCTTCCCCCTAGTTACGCCACTGCGTGGGTGTGCGCTAATACAACCGCACACCTGTGCTTGCAATATGTGCATCATTTCGAGCATGGTCATAAATTGGCAGTTCAGGCGGATTGATCATAAGGGTTCACACAAGCCCGTATCTGTGCTATCCCCCAGTAGCTGTATATAACAGCCACATAAAAAACGAAAGTTAATTCCTTGCGTACTTTATGCGCATTTTCCATTCTTGTGTAGTTCACCAAGTTTCAAACTGTCAACCCGGGTGTCCGCCATCCCAGCCACATACCTTCTCTGCTCGACTGCTACTCGACGAGATATTCGCGCAGCTTTATGTTGTCGCAGTTGTGAACTGCCCTGTCGCAGCGTTTAGTGTGTTTTACTCCACTTTTAATGCGCAGCCTTACATTTTTGCAATTGTGAACTGCGCTGACGCAGCACGGAGTGTGTTCCACTCCCCTGTTTCAACGCGTTGCCGCATATTTTTGCAGTTTTGAACTGCTTTGTCTTAGCGTTGTGTGTTGTATTTTGCTCCGGCCTCTGGAACAACTTGGAGCGCTGATATAATTTATGTTCATTGCAGTGACGCATTGTACAACAACGAGCAAGGAGAGTGCGTGTAGAATAATATGCATGTTGTGTCAACAAACTTCACCAAAACGTTGGTTTGCAAATGTGAATATGATGTCATGTTGTGACGTCACAGATAGCGTATATCCAGTAACAATGATCACCAAATGCCACTGCTCCAGTGCCGTAGCCACGGGAGGGCTTTGGTGGGCTTATACCCCCAAACGAAGCTCCAATCCCCCCAAATTGAAATATGAAACACTATAAGTTAGTTGAATTTTTGTCAGATTTGAATGTCAAGCCCCGTTGCACGACTTTCTGGCGACGGTTTTGCACCGCTCAGTACTAAAATTTGGTAGGGGGGCATACAATAAAGCAGTAGCCACGGGCATTTTTGCGTGCTAGCTGTTCTGTTGTCTTGATTTGAAAGGGACCACAATATCCTTCACGAGCTGCAGATTCACGTAAAACATCCTCATGTTGAAAGAGACTGCCATTCTCTTTCTGATTCTGAGTGAAATAAAGGCTACATTCTCATATATAGCCACTTGGTAAAATATAAGAAAAGGTTTGGTTCTTTTCGACAGATTCTGAAACGACTATTTCTACTGAAACTGATGGTCGTATCCCTTGCTGCGCGGCTAGGTACATTCGACGACCAAGAATTCGTGAAATCTACCAACATAGATCACCTGCTTTCTCTACAACTGCGAAAGACCAGTCGTATCGTCCTAAGAAGTCAATACACATGGAGAGGTCCATCGACATGTCAGCAGACGAAACACCCATCGTAATTGACGACGATGAATTGGATCATTCTAAGCAAGTCAAAAGCAGCAGTTACGCGCAAACGTCTCCGAAGAACGGACAGTTACACAATTCAAATACCAACGAATTGCACAATGAGGACATTCACCCCCTTCGACGTAAAAGAAGCTGTAGCGATCGTGCGGTCATTGATGAATCCAAGCGTCGCGGCTTAACAAAAACGTATCTCAGGCCGAGAAAGCCGGACAACGGTGAAAAAAGCCGCCGTACCAAACACCCCAGATCATGACGAGAAAGACGGTAGACTAATGATTTGAAAATTTCTTTATCTGCCACAGAATTGACGGGGTGACATATTAATCAATCTCCATTTTACCGGTTTGATAGCTTGCCAAGGATGGAGGTCAGTAGATACAAAGAGCCGACTCTAAGACGAAAACCAACTATCTCTCTACTTCAAAAAAATACAAAAATAGAGAGATAGCTGGTCTTGTGCTTAAAGTATTAGGGGTGAAGAGCTGTTTTCTAATAGTTATATCACAGAATAGTTATATCTATTTCAAAGAAATGTTAAGAAATGTTGAGTAATGTAAAGAAACGTAGAGAAATGTTAAGAAAGCTGGCTGTGTGATATAACTATTAGAAAATTGGTCTTGTACAAGAACGAAGTAGAGCTACTAAGGGTGAAGAGACTTCTTCTGGTACAAGACTAGCTATCTCTCTATTTTTTGTATATTTTTTAAGTAGAGAGACAGTTGGTTTTCGTCTTAGAGACGGCTCTTTGTGTCTACTGAGGTCGATTCGCTGGTGGCAGTCTTTCTTTTCTACGTCTTTGAATAAATGTGTTATATGTCATCGTTTGTTGATCAAATGTTTTTTATTGTGGACTTCTGAAGAAATGTGATGACACTCTCAATGACGCGCAAGTTGGTAGTCCAACAAAGTAGTGCTACAAAAGTATTAGGCCATTTCATTAAACCTTCAAATTTTAAATTTGTTGAATTGTCAACAGCAATTTCGGCTCAAGTTTAACAACATACCGGAAGGAAAGAGGAATCATGACCATCAAAACACAATTTGATCAAGGTTACCCGTGTATAGAACCGTTTTTGGCGTCAATTCGCATAAAATTTATGGAAACACTTCAAATGCGGGAAATTTGCATGGAATTATCTCAAGATGGGCCATGGGCAGTCCGTGCAGTTTTATAAATAACGTAAAGGCCAATTTAAAGATAGATTTTGACAACAATAGTTGGCAAACATTTCAGCTATAAAACAAAAAATATCGCATGTTTCACACTGCTGAAGCTACAGAGCATACTGTATCCCTTTTTCATTATGTGCCGCACAAAGATGTCTGCATTTTGTGTACCTGTAGTATTGTGCTGGTCTTCTGCACGATTTAACCTGTAAAAAATCTCAAGCGTAAACTGATCCTTTACCTGCTCTGGACCAAATGTTGAATTCGATATATTGAGTTACATAACATCTTATTACATCAAAGGCAATGGTGGATCCAGTGTAGCAATTTGGTGCAATCGCCCCCCAAAACGACCTTGGCCTCCCTAAAACCGCTTGTTTTTTTCACAGGATATCGCATTCGAAAGGTTTTCAGGGCTAACCTTGCGTTTACGAAAAAACTCGATAACTTTGAGAACAAACGGTGAAGTTTTGCTCTTCACTTACCTTTGGCGGTAAAGAATTAATGAAATACTCCAGAAGTATTTGTATAACTACACCAATGTTCCAATTTTCATGTATTTTGGTACCCTCTTTTTGGCATCCCCGGCACCCAAATGCAGACGTGTTTAGAGACGAAACATTCATGTGTCCCTGAAACAAATGTTTACTCATGACGACAAACAAATGTTTACTCGTGACGAATCAGGGTTGTCCAAAGTGCGGTCTAGGAGCACATTTCTCATAGCCTGTGGCTTTGGTTTAAGATTGTGCTGTAAACGGCCAAACAAAACCTGAATCACTCTTAGTGTCGGAGCGACAGCGGCTTACTTCAGACCAGTGGCGTGCAGAGGGGGGGCGAATGGGGTGAAGGTCTCGGGCATCCAAGGCAGGGGGCATCCAAAGAGCGAAATCACAAAAATTAAAATTCTGTAACTAGATGATTTTTCTACTGTATGCCAGGGACGCCGGAATAGTGGTAGAGCAAAGGGGGCAATAAATAAGTTGAGGGCAATGGAAACTTGAATAAAAAACAAAAAAATCGTTACGAATTGTGCTTGCTTTTCTCAAACAACAATATTGACCTAAAAATAGTACAAGAAACTATAAAAAATTTGTTTCAATTCGATCTTGATATCGCATGAAATTATCTATGATTATGTTGCGAAAAAGACACCTCCGCCCTGTTACTCCTCTTATGAAAGGTCAGGGGGGCAATGCCCCCTATCTCCTGCGTCCCTGCTTGCCGCTATCAGCAGTCACTGTCTCGCTGCATTACCTGCGAAGATGCCTGCGTTCAAAGGGCACGTCACATGCGGCAAAACGCCTACTATCGTAACTTGAAGTGAACATTAGAAGATTTGTTGCCATGCTATTGTTACACAATCAGTGGCGTGCAGAGGGGGGGCAAACGGGGCGACGGCCCCGAGTATCCAAGGCAGAGGGTGCATCCAGAGAGTGAAATTACAACAATTAAAATGCTGTAACTAGATGATTTTTCCTATTGTAAGTCTGCTAAAACATGCTGCATGTATTTGATTCTTCGAAACTTGTTTTTTGTCAACAGTAATATTTACGTATTCAAATACCAGTAATTCTCAGCTTCTTCGTTACCAGGGACCTACTGTATACTCAAGGTGTGCGGCGCATGCCCAATCAAACTGATAGTGACGTGACTTGTTCCAGATCGTGCTATCAAGGGAAAATTGCAAAAAAGGATTGAAAGATAATCAGGGTTGAGAAAAACCCGTCTTTAAAAAAAAATAGCCCACCCGTTTTTTGAAATCCGTTTTTTTGTTTATTTTTTGAATAAAAAACAGGTTTTCATTCTTTTTTGAAAAAACCACAAAAACCCCATTCTGAATTGTTTTTATTGCATCACTGCAGCACCACCATTTTCAAACGTACACAATAAGAACTTGTCATACCTATTATGGCATTCACATTTAAGGGTAAAGAAATGTAACCCATCTTCGTTTCTGTAGTGTTGTTGGTCAATTCACTACAAAGTGGTAAGGCTTGGCAAGCATGCGCACAGCAAACAGAGAAAAAACAATCCCGCACAAACTCTGCAGTTTCACGTCAAGTTTATGTACACGCCCTGCTAGTTCAACATCTATATAGGCCTTGCGTATATTTTTATCACATGGTTTGGTATGGTCCAACATGAGAAACAGCTTAGATGCAGAAAAAGCAGAAAAAATTGATTAAAATATACCGATTTACAGAGCTGAATAAGGTAAACAATATAATTTACTCAAACTGTTCGAATTATTCTTCTCTTTTTCTCAAGTCCTTCAAATTTCGTTGCTGTTCGTTTTGTTTCATTAAAAAAATGTACAGTTACCTGTCCAAGTGAGCTGCTTTTTTAATTCTTGCTACATAGTAGGCAAACATTTTTCACATGAAAAGTAAAGCGCGGGATTTTTGGTGTTTTTTTTAAAGTGGGCTTTTACAAAACGGGTGTTTTTTTTGGTTGGGTCCAATAACATCAACACTGAAGATAGTTATGGACGTTTAATTGATTTCCTGATCCAAATTTCAAAACTGGCCTATTTCAACGTGCTTGATTTAGCTCATGTTATAATGCGTCACTAGTTTCCCGTTTCGTTTTTTGTGCTAATACAGTTGCACTCTTGTGGTCGAAATATGTGTATCATTTCAAGCTTCACCATTGGCAGTTTAGGCGGATTAATTATAACGGCTCAAATAAGTCCTTATCTGTTATGTCCTCCTGGTAGTTGTAGATATAACAGTCACATAATAAAAGACGAAGTTTTCTTGCGTATTTCATGTACATTCTCAATTCTTGTGTAGTTTAGCAAGTTTGCAACTGCCAACCCTGGGTGACCGCCATCCCAGCCGCATACGTTCTGATCAATTGCTATTCGACGAGACATTTGCGCAGCCGTGTATTTTTACAGTTCTGACCTGCGCTAACGTAGCACTGAGTGTGTTCTACTCCCCTGTTTTAACGCGTTGCCGGATGTTTTTGCAGTTATGAACTGCTCTGTCTTGGGAGACCGCTGATAATTTACGTTCATTGCAATGACACATTATAGCCTGCAACAATGAGCAAAGAGAGTGTAGAATAATATGCGCAGGGACGCGGGAGAATGGAGGCATGACGGCCTACAAATATTCTCCCACGAAGATCATGAAGTGGTTTTTTTGATGTGATCTCCAAAAAAGGTCTTAATGTGTTTTTCTGCAAACCTTGAGTGCCATTTTTTGAAATCAAACAACGTTGGGCGCCATTTATAGCAGGATTTTGCTCAGATTTTCAGAAAATCAATACTTTTGGGGTGCGGTTGGAACCCTATCACCACCACCTCCATTACCACTGCTTTTCATAACAGCATCATAGGTAATTTCATAGTTTATCAAGATCGACTTGAAACAAATTTATTGCAGCTATTCGGCACCCAGAAAATTCAGAATGATTGTCTATTTTTTTGTCATTAATTTTGAGGTCAACTTTGTTGAACAGAAACAAACATATTTGGTAACGATTTTTTGTCTTTCATAAGTTTCCATTGCCTTCAATTGTTTTAGTGCTTCCCCTGCCCTACCCCTGCTCCCGCGCCCCTGCATATGCATGTTGTGTCAACAAACTTCGCCAGAATGTTGGTTTACAAAGTATGACGTCATATTGTGACATCACAAACAGCTTATATCCAGTAACAATGACCACCATACGCCACTCCTAAATACTAGAATATGGTAAGGGGGCATCCAATCAACCAGTCGCCCCGGGCACAGGTCGTCGCCAGCGGGGGGCCAGTGGTGCCCGGCCCCCCTTTGGAAATCGGTGCCCCCCATTTCACGTTTGGCCCCCCGGTTGCTGCATATATCCAATACTGTATTTTAAAAATGTGGCCCCACCCTTCTGGTTTTTGGCCCCTCTTTTTGGTGTTTGGCTCCCCCTGCTGCTAAATCCTGGCGACGGGCTTGCCCGGGCATCACCAGACCTCTGCACGCCACTGTACACAATAAACACCAGCAGTAGAACAATCCGCTCGGAAGTTTCGCAATCTGCCTCCGCAGACAAATGAGCGACCTGCAAGCTCACCACTGTATGACACCATAATGGTGAACCTGGCTCTTGTGTAGTGTGAGTGTCATATTGGCAAATAAACTGTAATTGCAATAATTAAGTCAATTAAGCGGAATTGAGCAGTTGATGTCAGGTTTTCTATAAAATTTTGATTCTTGGTTCCAATTTCTAAGAGGGGAAAATGTTTGTTCTCCCCCTGCGGCGCCCAAGGTTCTGACGTACTGTACCACGGGTTGAAAATTGTTTGTTTGAGTTCAGTGTAAAAGAGCACTGTAATGGTCTATAATAGTCATTCTCTTCGCATTTACATGCAGCAACAATGCTCACCTTAAAAATAATAACAAAAATTACAGAAAACCATTTTGAATTTTGTGTGCGCGAATAGCTGCAATAAACTCGTTTCAAGTCGATCTTGATAAATAATGAAATTACTTATGATACTGTTATATAAGGGTACGTGTGCCTCGGTGCTGCCCCTTTCAAAGGGCAAGGGGGAGGTGCTCCGTCATTCACCCCTATTCCGGCGTCCCTCATACGGCTGACACAAGCCCGTATCTGTTCTGTTCCCCCAGTAGTTGTACATATCACAGCCACATAATAAAAAACACAAGTTTTCTTGAATACTTTATGCGCATTTTCAATTCTTGTGTGGCTTAGCAAGTTTCAAACTGTCAACCCTAGATGTCCGCCATCCCAGCCGCATGCCTACTCTGCTCGACTACTATTCGACGAGACATTTGCGCAGCCTGATGTTTTTGCAGTTGTTCACTGCCCTGCGGTCATAATGTTGAGTGTGTTTCTCTCTACAATTTTAATGCGCAGCCTTACGTTTCTGGCAGTAGCGCAGCCAAGAATTTTGTTCGGGAGGGGCCAATCAATCGGTACATCAGTTACCCTCTTTACACTGCACTGTTATCGTGTTCACGTTGGATTGGGAAGCCCATAAATCACTCAAGCACGACCGTGAGTGTCTCACAGAGCTGCTTCAGCGCGCATGTTTTCAACCACATGCGATTCAGCGAATCCAACTAGCAGAGGTAGGTTGGGAATCCGATAATAAGGGATTCGAGCGGAAAAGAG
>JGI24158J21664_10005560_pt1 | contig 16486 bp, 9 predicted proteins | sample Ectturendosymbi3_FD_21664 | JGI IMG/M metagenome (IMG submission 21664)
GCAAACAGTGTTCCCTCTAAGAAAATTTACACTGAGCAAATGTTTGTTTTAGTGAGCATGAATATCTTAATTCTTAAGACTGAATTAGCAGAGTTCTAAATGAATTACGAAACTTGTAAATTATTAGAATAAGCATAAAATTTTATCAAAATACGAACAAGGTGCACACATAATTCAAATAGGTTCTCCTTCTTTCAACGTTTTCACAATGTTTCGGAATATTGCAAGTGCACAAGAATGAGATTTCACTGCTCAAATGGTCTGGTGGTACTCATTCCCGTCGCCACGGGGGTGTTTGATGTGCTAAGTCATCCCCAAACAAACTTCTGCGCTCCCAATTTCAAGTATTAAATACTACAGTTCAGTTGAGTTTGTTAAATCTTAAAATGTCAAACCCCCCTGCACAGACGTAAAACCCCCCTATTGAAGACTTTCTGGCGGCGATTCTGGTGGTGCTGCGCATATTCATAACTTAGAAGGAACATTGGTTTCAAAAAATTCGCTTTGTTGGCAGCAATGCTTCTTTTTCACTCATGCTTATTTTCAAACACGCCGAAACACGGCAGGGGGAGCAGTATAAAAGTTGATGGAAAAGTAAACTTATAAAAAACAAGCAAATCGTTACCGATGTTTTTGTTTCTGTTCAGCAACAATATTGACCTCAAAATGATAACAAAAATGGTTGAAAACCACTCTGAATTTCCCTATTGCGCGAATAGCTGCAATAAATTTGTTTCATTTCGATCTTGATAAGACATGTAATTACCCACACTACTGTGATGAGAAATGCACATCCGCCCCTTTTTGAAAGAGCAGAGGGAAATGCCCGTGTCACTTTCCTACTTTCCGGCGTCCTTGCTTCTTTTCACACAGTATAAAACTATTTGGCTTACTGGTATCAGCAGTAACTGTCACGCTGCATCACTTGCCAAGATGCCTGCGTTCAACAGTTACAGGCGGCAAAACACCTATTGCCGCAACTTGAAATGAACCTTTGAAGAATTGGTTGTCATGTTATTGCTACGCAATAAAGGCCAATAGTGGAACAATTCTTTCCCAAGTTTCGCAACCTGCCTCTGCAACCAAATGAGTGGGCATGGGTGAACCGTACGCAGCTCATCACGGTATGATACCAGAACAGTGAAGCTGGCTCTTGTGCAGTGTGAGTGTCATACCGGAAAATAAATTGCCATTGCAAGAATTAACTCAGTTAATATCGGAATTAAACTGTTGACTTCAGGTTTTCTAGACANTTTCGTTCGTATGCCAATTACCAGGGGGAGCAAATGCCTATCCCCCTGCNGACGCCCATGGCCCCCCAGTATGAAATANTTTCCTCCACAAATGTTGGTAAGCTGATCATAGCAAAAACGTCGCATCACGGTTGACTGCACATCAAGGACGTCATAAAAGTTGCCAAAAGTGACTTTGCATCCCCCGAAATTCTGGAAAGTTGTGCTTGTTTTCGAAATGGTATACCTTTTTTTCGGCCTTCAAGTTATTTTCTATGGTCAAATGACTTCGATATTCAACAGAATTTTCTTTTAAATAGTCTGTGATTGATTGATATTTTGCCACTGATGGGCAGGTAGTTTTGTTAACAAATTTCGCCATTTTGCTAGACAATCGTGATGTGCAGGGATGTAACGAGGTTAGATGGCGCCTGTGGCAAGAAACAAGTTTGGCGCCCCAATGTTCAAACCTGAGGTCTTTCGGAAACAAATGTACTGTTTTGAAAAGTGCTTGTGACTTTTTGGTCCCCCATAGTGATTCCGCGCCCGCGAAATTGTGCCCCTTTACCCCCTGGTTACGTTTCTGGTGTTATGCAATAAAAATCGGAAAATTTTCCGACAATAAAAAAAAATTCAAGTCCGATGGTCATGATCTTCTATTCCATGAACATCTGCAATTTTCGAACAAAATACGGTATGGATCTTGCACAGACTGCCAGCAAAGGTAACTGGCAGCGTTTCAGGTTTCTTCGTGCAGATTTTTTCGGCATGGGCCTGTGCTTGTTTTGCAAGCAATAAAACTTTTCCAACATCAACAAGTTTACTTTTTTAAAGTTAGATAAGTTTGACAATAATTTCTAAATTCTTTTGAAGGCCGCTTCTGCTCCAGAACCGCCGGGTAATGGTGAGAAATTGATTTATCAAAAATGTGTATGGTTATTAACCGTGCTTGTTAAAAAAAGTTACATGAGCAGTTGGGTCTTCACTGCTATGCAGTCGGTACACATCCGGATGAACTCGTGCTTGAGTCCCCCCTTAAAAAAATCCTGGATCCGCCTATGCTAGAGTGTGTTCTTACCAAGAAAAAATATTTTCACAGGCGAGAGAGTAACTCCGCAAGAAACAACATTCACCCGAACAATAAGCTGAAACCAGAGACTACAAACAAAAATACGGGAAAAATAACGTGTCACTATTCAATATGGCCAGCCAGGCTGAGTGTGAAAGGTGCTTCGAAACAGTTGTGATTTTCAACTACATTTCAGGTGCTCTGGTTAACGCCACTGTTTTAACGTTGCTGCTTAAAAGTGTTGCTGGAAAAAACGTTTCAGTCGCGACGTTTTAGCTAACACTGCCAGATTTTTGCTCTATTTCTCCTTTGAACCTTTGTGATTTTTAGCTGCTAATGGCAACATAGATTTCGGCATAGCACTAGCTGAGCACTGCAATCCCGTTTTCGGCTCTTTCGATCTACAAATGGACTGATTAAAACCTTTTCTGACGGACCACGCAATAACATGCGGTGCAAATTGCTTGACCAGCTTCATATATTTATGATGTACATAACGATAGTAGTCATCGGAAGAAGAGTGCGTTTCTACCATATGTTACCGTTTGTGACGAAACAAAGGTCGCAGTTTGGCTGCGGCTACCTCCAGATGACACAAGAAGGTACGGAATCACTGATACTAAACAGCAACCACATCAGAACTAGCTTTAGCAGGCAAATAGTATCGTTTTCGTGACGTTTGTGCAGTAGACGTGACGCACGAGTAGATAATCATACCCATGCCAAAAGAACGATTATTAGGAAAAGTTGCAAGCAAAATTCAAATACTTGTATATTTGCATTGAGCAAAACTGAAAATATTCATATTCAGTAGTGACTACTAAAACTGGCAGAAAGGCAAACTTGCAGAGAAATCATTAATGATAATTAGGGCAACATCAGAAGATAGAGTTGTATTCTTGTATCTCTTCTGACTCACGACAATTTTTCAAACGAGTGTCTTATTTAAAACAAATAAATGTCATCACTGGGGGCCCCCTTGGAGAGGAGGGCCCGGGGCAATTGCCTCCGTTACCCCTCCCCCCCCTAATCCAGATCTGGTACCTGCAATGACGCAGCGCTGAAAGAGATTCTTCCAAAAACCACCTACTTTTCACGAGGTGCACGTTCAGCTCTTCGCTGTACGGGAACGTGGGAAGTTTGGAAATTTTCCAATCATATTGAGGAAAACCGCTTTTGGCAAGAAACGTGTTGTTGTATTTAAATGAGTAAATCCTTGGATTGCATTGGGTTTTCATGCTTCATATGGCAGCCCTTAAGAAAATCCTTGTGGTAACGCTTGGCAAATATCCTGAAAAAGCTCAACACGAGCGGAACGATTTGTAGATCGTTATACGCTATGTCCCACTGCGTCAAGCCGTTTACCTGCAGCTACGTAGAAACGATTGTGACGATTTGAGCGTTTGCTGAAATTTTACCTGAGACACATCAAAAGAAAAAATCAACCCACCATGACCTGCAACAATAAACAAAAATATTCTAGTGAACTGAGCAGCATAATAGTGAGCATCTCATTTTGCCAACTGCTGCATACAATTTTTGTTTTGTATTAACGCTCAATTTACGTTCGTGTGTGCAGAGGGCAGACACAAGTGCTTGATGAGCGTCTATAAGCACGATTCGAGGATGCATTTTAAATTCAAATTGTAATGTAAAAAAGATGCGAAAAAATCTCTGGTGACAAGTATCGCACACTTCATCGCAAAATTTTACTTACAAAAGAGCCAAGTATAAAATCATAAGAGTGCTGAATACTCAAGTAAAATTGCGACAAATTGCTTGAAAAGACATTTATCAGAATAAAAAAAGAAATTCTAGGTATAAAGATTTTAGTTTGTTCTGAAAAAAGATACTCGTGGCATGTATAGTGTGTTTCCCCTTGAATGAGATCTATTTTGCATTATATTCACTTAGCAATAGAAATATATAAAGATTTTCAATCCGATGAGCGAAAATCTGTACATTACTCGCGATCCATTGATTGAAAATGTTTCAAACAGAAAAGTACCTTCCTTCTAACAAATACTGCGTCTACGTCAGCTACATTCAAAACAGTAGTTCTTAACCTTTTCTCTACCACGCCCCCCTTTAGTAATTTTCCTGTTGCAAGCCCCCCTGACATTAAGTAAGTCATAAAGACAAATGTATTTATTCGTAAATTAATTGATCAATCTTTCCATGTTGCAAAGTGCGTAAAGGCTCGCGCCACCCCTTGAAATTTATTGACGCCCCCCCCCGGATAAGAAACACTGATTTGAAAGGCTTCTTTCTTTCACTGCTTTGCTGTAGTGTCAAGATCTGACTCTCAGATCGATCTAGCATGAACTTAAGTCCAATGTTTGTAGAAAACAAGAACACGTTTGGTAGCAGATGTTTTTGTAGTTCCAATATCAACAGCATTACGTGGATTCTGTTTAAACAACACTTCTCACTAAATGGTTTAGACTTTCAGTAGTCAGGTATGGCGAAGGGAAAAAATTGTTAGAAAGAGTGCATTGATGCAAATTGCATGTTTTGCTAAGCTGGAAATGGCGTTGGTCGTCAAATTGTTTAAGAAATTTAATATAGTTGCCAAAACGTCGCAAAATAATTCATTTGTTGATAAGTTTGAAAAACATATCTTGATTTCTTTGCTAGAATGGTAGCCTAAGTGTAATTTGTGTACAGCAGACGATCTTTTACAAACCTTCCTTGCAATAAGAGAAAATTTTTCCGGGTATACCCACACGTTGACACGGTGTATTTGCATGGACATGACTAGACCTTGATGTAGTCAGCGATTAGAAGTATGTCAGTACTCAAAGTTGTGCGAAATCAGTTACCTTGAAGCTCATTTTCAGTGGTTCAGTATGTCTTTCCAATGTTAATTCAGTAATAAGCTCTGCGTCAGAAGGAGTGCAAATGTCCGCAACACAAACGCTTAATTTCCAAACTATCCACCACAACAGATCACCAACTAACCAAGCAAATCAGAACTGGTTGTTTTTCGAGTGAGCTCGATCAGGCTTTAAACGGTTTGTTTAAAACATGTTAATACAGTAAATACGCGTACACCATTCTGCGTTATTAAAAACACGTTGATCTTTTGGTGAGTAAATTTCATCCCAAATCCAGGTGAAGCCAGTGCATAGTCGGAACAAAATCTCTTTGCCTACATCATTTATTTGAAATTAAGAACGTGTGATATATGTGCAGAGTAGTGTAAGCTGTCTCAGAGTAAAACATCCGGTATCAAGCGCTCAGAAATGAAAATACCTTTTGAAAGAATTGCGTTCGAATTCCCAAACGTCTGTGGTAAACCTTACTTATTTTGTAGGAGGTGCTGCCCATAAACTAAATCGTAGATTTTTTAATTGAAATTGATGGAAAATTGATTGTGCCATATGTTATACGTTAGGACTGTAATGGGAGTATTATGTTTTGCTGGGTTTTATTTATCCTCAGCACAATTTACGAATTTTTCTCCGGATTCATCGATGTTTACTTGATCTTGTCTTATCTGGAACAAAAATGTTGAACCCAGCAGCCAAGAAGAGCGACACAACAACAAAAAATGCCCTATCAAGTAAGTTACAGCAACTTTTGCCTCGCGCGGAATTCATGTGAACGACCTCATTGCGCCGTTGGGCAGGTTATTGTTTTTTTACCAGCACTATTATGCAACTGTCCACTCATGCTTTAGCAAAGTAGCAGAAATGAGCCTGTGGGTGTGCAATGAAACTTGTGAAACATATTTTCATATTCTATGTGTTCTTTAGTCTGTAGCCAGACACATTTACCAAACAATATAAAAAAAACTCTGACAAATTTTGGTAATTTTTAAGAAAAATCAAAGACGCCAGTCATGAACAAACTGGACAAAGCACAGAAAAATTCAGCGAAGCAGATAGTTTTTCAGGTTGTGGAGAATTTTTCATGTCGTAAATATAGTCGAAGTTACAATCTTTAGTAATGCAACCATTTTCATCTTAAAAACAATCCTTGCTCAGGTCCAGAAGGAAAACCAACACCGCTGGTACCATTAGCCAAAATTTTTCCCACCATAACTGAGGCTTACTGAAACGTTTTACGAGCTCAGACGCATTTTTCAACAACTCAGCAATTTTTCTCATATTCATCTGACGCGCAAAAAAACAATTTTCAGCATTTCNAAAAAATTTTTTTTTTTAAACAAACACAATTTCCCATGAAAATGTGGGAGGTACGCATACTAAAGACACCAAAACGGCAAGAAAAATCCACAACGTCCGCCAGTAGCCCTTATTGGCGGTCAGTTGAACATCAAAATCATATTATGCTCGAAGCTTGCGGTCGGTTCTAAATGCAACAGAAGTAACTTATGTTGAGACATGAAAATATGTTATTTTGAGGCATATTTTAGCATTTTTGATTTAGCTCACAAGCAAATTAAAATGTTACGCAATACTGGTACTACCACACACGCAATTGTCACACGTCACGTACCCATGCCCCAGTTGGATGTACCAATGCCCAAATTGGACATATATCCTTTTGTTACACGACAGGTATTCATGGCTAAATTGATCACATATTTCTTTTATTATACGACAAGTGTCTAAGGCCTAGTTGGCCAAATAACCACTCCCATTACTCGTAAAATACAAAAATACAAAAGTAATACATATTTTGATAGGACTGCTCACTGCTCGACAGAGGACACAAAAAATGCAGCTACTATAAAAATGAACTCTAAACGTTAATTCTAAACTATACCTTTCTCAAGGTCTTACCCTGCCTCTCAGGATTTTACCCTGCTGTTCGGGGTTTTTCCCTGCTAAAACCCAGAAGCGGTATCCAGATGAGGAATGTTTCGCTTGGATCATCATTGTAATACTTGACACATTGCATTGTTTTATTACCTAACTTCGTAAACGTCCACCATGGGTTTCAATGCAGTAAAACATAAAAAATAAAGGAATGATTTAATAAATTCTCGCCTACTAAAAACACATGAGACATGCTGTGTAATGTCAATTCATACGTGAGAGTCTGAAGTGAAGGTGAGCATTGTTGTGAGACTACTAACGATTAGCCAGAATTGTGGAATTTCACTTCCGTCAATACTAGGATTGCGGGAAAAAGGCAGAATCTGGCATGTCCTTGGGGCAAAGCACCTGCGGTGCTTGTTTTGAAACGAACAAGCTTCACTGCTGCAATTATCGCATTTCGCTCTGCCACATCAGTTGCATTATGTGAAAAATTGGAAACAGCCCAATTTCTGTATCAATAGAGGCAAGACAAAAAGCGAAGGAATAATATGCATAAATTAAAGAAAACAACGCTTTCTGAAGGTGGTTATTCAAAAGGTAGAAGCGAGTTTTGAAAAACAGTCAGCCTTGAATTTCCAAAAATCACTGTAGAGCGGTTTGCACCACAAAGCATCAAGCCAACAGTCTTTGAAAAAAGAAACATGTTTTCTACAATACCGCCTTTGAAATCCTCTTAAACAAAGTGTTCTGTCCAAATCGAAAAACGCTTTTCTCATCCCAAAAGTTTCCCAAATAGTTTCAAATCAGCAACAAGCGAATTTGTTTCTACACATTTTACCACAATAGAAGCATTCACTTGTTTTGGTTTCACTCAAAACGTTACACAATTACTATATAAATCCAGTTCCCTTTTATGTATCAGTGTAAAAATATGAGTATAGGCCTATTTATTTGGCCAAATTCTTTTTTCATTAATGCTGTACTTCAAGCATTCGGTGTTTTTCGGCCATTAAACCAAAAGTTTCAAAAGTTAAAGACTATTTTATGAACTACTGTATTTTGGTCATTCATAGAAGCATCAAGAGGACTCTCTTCAGGGANTAGTGACAAGAAGACCATGTATCACAAAGCCAAAACCGTTGACCTTTGAAGGTTATCTAAAAATGATCCTACAACAACCAAGTTGGATCGAGATGACAAAAGCGATGGCACCTGAAGATTTTTTGAAAATGGGTTTCGTCGTACGCTGAAAAAAACATCCCAGGCGGATGAAGGGCATCGTCGAGTAAAAGCAATCGAGCAGAGGTGTGCGGCTGAAATGGCGCACACTCAGGCAGGTCCAGCCCTGGCTTGTGCGGGACCCAATGCAAGACCTAGGCGCGGGGCCCCTCTGAACAGTGGTTTTATGATGTCAACGCGCTTAGTCAACCNNNCTATGGCATTTTTGATGAAGACGCTTTTGCAAAATAGCCTATATGAATATCAAAAACGGCGGCAAAATATTGGAGTTGATCTGTATGTAAGCTATATGGTATCACAAAAGTTTACTTTATATTTGAAGGGGCGTTGGCATAGCTCATGTGTCCCTTAGCTACGTCCATGTTTATGATTAATAGCTTGCTTCTGTGGTTGAAATTAGACAGTGCGCCGCTACCACTCGCAATTAAGCCAAAAGTTGTAAAGGAATCTCTGCAATGGAGATCCGAGCGGCGAGTGCAAGTAAAAAGTTACTTCAGTCAAACCGCACTGACAAGTGAATTGAACTTACGATGCAATTACTTCACTTTTGTTGAACGGCACTACTTTCGTTCGAAGAACGACTGACTTGGAGAAAACTTCGAACACCAAGTGATTACCTTTCCTGCTTTCGCTAACCACAACTGCACACATTCTTGGATAAAGGTAACTGGGCGCACGATCAGCTATCCATGCAACCGGCCAAGTTTTCCCCAAAGCCCAAGTTTATAGCTATTCTTCATGTATGTGCTTGGATGCCAATGCAAACCGTTCTCTATTAATTAAAAATGTAATTTCCAAAATTTTGCAACTACCATGTCACAGATGTAGAATAAACGTACCAAACGCAGTATATAATGCACAAGATTGATTGATGTTGCAGAAGCTTATAGCTGCCTAATATAACGATAAACAGAAACGAGTGAGCTGGATGACATTCACAAAATTTGCCTTGGCTAGTTAAGCAGTGCAGCTTAAGTGTCCTGTACGTTTATGTATCTGGACTCTGGAGTAGTGGATTTTCTACCTAATTACGCAAACAGCCAAACACAATGAAAGATCGGTGGAGCAGCAAATGATAAAAGTGATGAATTGAGTCCAACGAGAAACCCTTCGTTAATCTTTACTCATCTTCAAACCATTCAACACTTGCCTGCAAGTGACAACAAGACTTTTCATGCTCAGCTAAGCGCACACTAGCATTGCACCAGTCAGAAAACCAATCAATGGATAACGCGGCGTTAACAATGGAAAAAAGCTTACAACAAAAGCAAAATGTCCCATTTTTCTAGCTGAGTACACCAGCCACTTCTTTTGCACCGCCTCTCCATTGGATAATTTACGTTGTAAACAACAAGTTCAAAATTTCCTATCTGTTACATCTTTGGGAAATTCATAATTCAAATATAAATCATGTGAGCCTATCGCGATTAGAAAATCTCGCTGAGCTGTTGAAAGACGATTGGGCCAAAGCGCAAGATCCTCGCAATTTTCGATGAAGCTAACGTTAGGGTTGTCGTTTTTTCACTTGGAATCTGAATCACACTGCTGGCCCAAGGTAGACGATGATGTAGCTTGTTCAGCATCTTGCCCAGGTGATACAGGAAGATTGTGCAGATCCTGACCCTTCAAGGAACTGAGTGACTCACTGATTTTTCGATCTCGGTACTATTCTTCTCAACGGTAAATTTCTTTATTGTTCCGCTGATACGTTTTATATCACTTGCCTTCGCTGCTTTTATCTTCTTTTCATTGCCACTACGGTAGATTCTAGATATGTCACGCTTTCTTTTCGGCATGTTTTGTAATGTGGAAAGTCTAAGCTTTTCTAAACAATATCTAGTCATTTCAATAAAGTTGCCAGACAGCAAATAAAATAAAAAATATTTCAATTTTACAGAGGTTTGCATCAGTTTTGATTGGCGTTTGAAGGCATTTAATATATCATTTGCGATTAGGTGGGATTTCAAGCTTTGTTTTAGTAACTTCCTAGAAGCTATAATCTGACCGGGGGGTAATATTGCCGATAGCAGCAGCCTAATAGCCTAATGCAACAGAGGCATATGAACCGTCTAATGTGGATTGCGATTTAAAAGAGCTCTGGGTTATCACAACTGAAGAAATTTGGGGCAAAGTGAATATAAACTATATATCCAAATCGTGGCGCAGTATATGTTTTCATCAAAGTGAAGGCCCAGGTTGCAACTGTTTCAGAACAACGACCACGAATAGTTTTGGCACAACCAGGGTTGCTACTCAACAGCAGCTATTGACCTACTGCCCATCCAGGCTGACACGGTTCAGTGTGCAGTACAGACCAAGCTGAAAAATGTCAGATAGAGCACCTGATGCTGTTTGGTTTCACCTTTTGTGATTTGTGTCAATGTCATCGAGTTAATTTTATTTTAACAAAATATTAGAACAGGTAATCTATGTTAAAATCTCTCATGAAGAAAAACTGCAGGCTTTTGTCAAAAATGCAGATGATCCGCAACCAACCAAAAACTTTCCGAAACAGGAGGATCTTTCAAGAACTGAACAACATTACGTTAGCAGAACTGCTATTAAAGTTTAATTCGACATACATTCGTCTCGACTTGTTCATTGCGAGTTGAGTCACTACCAGGCCCGTAACCAGGGGGAGCTTCGCCCCCCTGGAAAAATGTGTTGGATATAGTTTGAAAATATTGGACATAGTACAAAAATTGGGGCCCCTCTCAGAAAACTCTTTGCCCCTCCTGGTGTCCTAAGCTGGTTACGGGCCTGGTCACTACACACATTGGCTGTAGGTCTACTGCAACTTTAACTGGCACTCAATCAAGTTCCATCAATAAAGAGTAGGATATGCTGGAAAGATATGAACCTCTTTTAAAGATGACGTTTTAGCTATAGGCTAGTGATTTCTGTTTACATAAACATACGCCAAACAAACAGTAACTGAAAAAAATTTTCTTGATAGTTTCACTTAAAATGATTAGAGAGGTATTTCATTCTGCGCCACTATTGCACACTTCCGTGTCACCAAGTGATTTGCGTGACCTGTCTCAGGTTTCGCGATGCGCCTGAGGCCATGCCGCCATCTGCATGGAAAATGCTGCACGTGGCAGCTAAGCCGTAGGCAAAGTTGTGCATGAAGGTAACTCTTTGTGCGAGTGGCTCTTCTTGTAGCAAAGCATGATAAAAGTGATATTATATTATCCTTCCAAAATTTTGTTCCTGAATTTCACGCCAAAAGTGCAGTAACTTTGAATGGTAATGCATGAAAATTATTCCATCAACCATATCAGCTAATGCAATTCCTATTTTATTTTTAAGGCGTACTTCAATGTCAGGTTTAACATAATTTAACGTTTTTTTAAAATATCATGCTGTGCTACATGAACAGTCACTCGCACTTTAATGTGTTAGGCTTATCAAAAGTTGTATTTGTCGTTTGGTTCATCTTACAGAATCCAAACACAATTTTTGCGCTAATGAGGACTACTACTAAATGTGCAATAAACGAATAGAAACTTCAAGTGCATGTTTCTTGCAAACATTATATGGACGAAACGTTTGGGATAAGAATCGAGAAATCTAACATAATAAATTCACTAAAGTCTAACAACTGCACGAATCAAGCAGTCCTTTTTCAGATTAAAAAATTGTTTCATACGAAAGAAGACATATTATTCCCAATATCTGTCAAGCTTTTTACCAAATACAATTCTTACACATATCAAACACTTGCAAAAATGTTCGCGTTGTGGAGGTGGAGAGGTGATTGTAGAAAGGTAAACACAAAAATCCACAAACAAAGTGCGGATATCCTTGAGGATGAAATTGTCATTAGTGCATTGTATTATTTCTATTTCTAGAAATTTCTGGACAAAATGTTAATTATCTACCATCTCAAAAGCGAACACAGTGATACAGGCCCACAATCAAGGGGGAGTAACCAGGCAATTTCCTTTCCCAAATTAAAAAAAAACTTTTGAAAGTACCAAAAGCTTTTTAAGTTATTTTAAGAAAAGAACAAGTTGCAATCATTTTACCCACCACCAAAAATATCAATTGGTTTCCGCCCTGCTGTGATCGGATTGACTGTGGTGCCGTGCAATGGTTATGTTTAGTGTTGTCCAACTTTGATTCGCATGCTGTTCTCACTTAAGTTATGTGTGATGTGCCATAAATTTTGGGTTGACTGTTACATACTCTAAGTGCAGTATAGCAACCACTTCTACCCGTGCTGAATGTATTCAGCACGGACTGGGTACGCTTTTTTCAAGGCGGCAGCAGAGTGCCTGCTGACGAGGATGACCGAAGACCCAGCATTCTGCAGCTGCACACCGAGGGGTTCACCGCAAACAAGATCAGTGTTATCGAGCACCTACAAGAACGAGGCATTGGTCATCGTCCTTCTGGAGACCCATTGCACAACTGCAGACAAGTTAGTGATTCCCAACCTCTCACTAGCTGGGTCAGTCCTGAGCATGAAGCAGGGCCTTGCCACGTTTGTACGCGAGCAATTGGAATGGACACTGGTCGACCAGTTTCCTGAGCAGTCAGAGACAGTGATTTTGCAAGATACAAGACCATTCACGTCTACAAACCACCACTCTCGCGACTCACACCCACGGCTATCCCTACGTTCCCACACCCCATTCTGTACGTTGGCGATTTCAACTGGGGTTGCAGGACAACATCTCCTAACGGTAAGAGCCTGGACTCGTGGGCAACAGCCAACAACCTCGAGCTGCTGCACGATCCAAGGGGTGTAGCCAGTTTCTCCTTTCACCGATGGAATGTTGGCACCAACACGGAGGCCTTCGCGAGCGTCGGCCATGGCAACTGACTACCTCACAGACGTGTTCTAGGAAGGTTTCCGCGGTTACAATACCGACTCTCTCTTATAACCCCACCTGGACTCAAAGTTCCTGCCTCCAACGATCAGGTGAAACGTTGGGACTTTCGCAAAGCTGATTGGAAGCGCTTTTGCCTTCTTACAGGAGAATCCGTTGTGAGATTGCCACCTCCGGACACAAAAAACATCGAGAAGGCATACCAGGAACTATTTGAGACTCTGCAATCTGCGGCTAGACAATATATCCCACATGGCCGTCGCAAGAACTATGTGCCAGGCACATGTTGGACAAAGGGTGCAAGACCCTTTTTAACGCTCCTTCGTCCGAGACCCAGTGTGGACTGACTCTGACGGAACCGCTTTGTCCCTACTTTTACGGCTCGAAGAGAAGGCGCAGGAGCGATGGGAAGAAACTGCCAATTCCATCGACTTCTCGCACGGCAGCCGCAAGGCCTGGAATACATCAGTAAACGTACAGGCAAGAATGGACATTGGACACTCATGGCGTCAGTGCCCCGTCTCAGCAAACTTCATCGCCTCATAACTCATGAAAAACGGGGCACACAATACCTGGAACCGCAAGTCCACATGGTTTATCAACAATCAGCTGTCCGAACTATGGAAGGTTCCAACACCTGAGTGAAACAGTATCTCTGGCCGCTAGAGGAACTTGCTGCCACCCACAAGAACCTAGAGCCAGGAAAATCTCCAGGTATGGATTCTATTTCGCGGTGTTTATGCTCTTAACCGGGTCTGCTTTCAAATCTTGGTTTTGCGGTTTCCTCACTTCCTGCATGCGCCAAATCAAAATCCCCAGGATCTGGAGATGAGCACTAATAGTTGCCATCCCTAAGCCAGAAAGCCACTGAGGGGCCCAAAGAGCTATCGCTTTATATCCCTACGGTGTGTCCCATTCAAGATCCTCGAGACAGAGTTGTAAACGGGCCTAATGTTGAAGCCCAAATCCGACCCGAGCCCAAAATCACAAACCCGAACCCGACCCGAGCCTGACATTTGTTTTGAAGCCTGATTTAGGCCCGAAAGCCAAATTTACGGGGTGAGTCAAGGTATGCTCAACTGCGGGGTATCAAAAAACGTAGTGCCCGGTATAGCTGCAGGAAGAGGCAGATCCAGCCAGTAAAGTTAGGGGGCGATTTCAGCATTATTTGGGAGTCAAGTCTCATAACAGCTTCGCTACTGTAAGAGGGGTGAAGTATACTTCACAACACTGCTGTGACAAAACAGTAGACGACAAAATGCCCTTATATCGCGAATGGTGTTTTCCGAATTTTACAAATTCATTGTGAAAAAAGATATTTTCACAAGTTGTAGGGGGGCCATCGACCCAATCGCCCCCCTCGGGATCAACCCCTCGCAGCAGGCACACGATTTTATCACATGCAAAATAGCAATTACGTTGAACAAAACTTTGGCTTTATTTTGTTTTTAACAAGCACAAGCTTAGCTTGTTAGGCAACGGTAATATTGCGGAATGTAATATTTCTCAAGAAAAAAAGAAACTGTCACGAAACTATTTACGATGGCGCTATAGGCATACAAGAAAATATCTAGGATAGGGCTATAGACATGAAAAGCCATTTTGTAGGGCATCTTTTCTTGAAACAAGCCAAGAATCGCGTAAGTGATTGATCTTTTGGAAGCAAAGCCATCACGCGCTAATTTCCTCACCGCTGTCGCCTTCTCAACAACAGTGTGAGACTAATCCGAGCAGGGAACAAAAAAAGCAGTTGTGTTTGCAAATAGAATTAGCTGAAGAAAAATCAGCATCGCTTCACACACAGAAGCCCCCGAGGTGAGCACAACGAATGTACGTCACAAAAGAAAAAAGCGTTACTCTGAATGTTATAAAATTTTTGTATACAAGCTCGAAAGCGGTCCGAAATATTTTGACAAATTTAAACCCAAACCTGGCACGAATCCGGCACGACTTACAACTCTGCTTTGAGAGACTCATCTACGCTCATGTCGAACCAATCATCGACCAATTACTTCCGCAGGAACTAACTAGCTTTCAACATGGGAGGTCAACCGTAGATCGAGGATAACTTTTCAGCTAAGAAGAAGATCGGAGCTGTGTTTGTTGATCTCACCACAACCTACGTCACTGTATGGCATCGTGGCCTCACCTGCAAGCTGCTGCGATTTCTACCAGACAGACTCATGGTCCGCATGATCGTGGAGCTGGTTGAGAACCACAGCTTCACCTTTACCACTGGCAGCGGCAAACGGAGCAGGTCATTCAAGAACGGCACCCCGGAGGTCCTGGCACCCCTTCTGTTCAACATCCAATCTCTGACCTTCCAAACACCGTCACCACTATGTATGCATACGCCGACGACCTAGCCATCATGCATGCTGATGGAGACTGGCAAGCAGTGGAAGAGGTACTAAGCGAAGACATGGCAACTCTTGTGAATACCTCCAGACCTGCAAGCTAAAGCTCATCACTACAAAAACAAGGTCGGCAGTCTTCCACCTTAACAACAGGGAAGCTAAACCTGAGCTAAAAGTCAACCACAACAACGAGACCTTGCCCCTTTGCCCCGAGCCCAAAAACCTCGGAGTAACGTTGGACAGGTCGCTCACGTATCGCCGACACCTCGAGTCACTTCGCAAAAAGTTGACATCACCCGTCACGCTCTTGAGGCGGCTTGCTGACACTGGCAGGGGTGCTGCAACAGCAATATTGCGATCAGCCACCTCAGCCCCGGTCCATTCAACAGCAGAGTACTGCGTTCCTGCCTGGTCCCGCAGTGCCCACACCCGCCTCACTAACCCTGCCATCAACGACGTTTTGACGAAAACGACGAATTGTGACTGGATGCCTGCGCCCTACACCAGCGGACAACCTTCCTATTCTCGCCGTCATCTAACCTGTTGAACCTCGTCGCAAAGGAGCCATACTGTTTCTAGCACGCCGTACCATGGATCCTGTACATCTGCTCCACTCAGCCCTCACCTGTCCATCGAGTGCTAATGCACGGCATCTCAAATCGAGACACCCATTTGCTCCCGCCGCCTACAACTCCTCAGTTCATCTGACAACAGCAACAAAAGTGCGGCGCTCTGGGCGGATCACCGATGGAATGCGGAGTGGGTGGAAAACACTACGAGACTCGGTACTTTAAATATTTCATCCACGGCATCGTTATCCAACTCTATGGAGTGGTCCGGCCATGAACAGTGTGGATCCAACCCGTACCCGCATCGGACGTTTCCGCTCCTTCTTGAACAAATGGGGTATGGTCCCCTTCTGCGGCCTGTGAGTGTGGCGCAGAAGAACAAATCGTCGATCATGTTGTCCTCCAATGTCCAATCCATCGAACTCTCCACGGCCTGACGGTTCTGGACGATG
>JGI24158J21664_10005561_pt1 | contig 16484 bp, 12 predicted proteins | sample Ectturendosymbi3_FD_21664 | JGI IMG/M metagenome (IMG submission 21664)
CCAAAAAAAAAAAAAAACGGCAAAAAATTGTGGCTTAACAATAGTCATTGTCTCTACATTTCCCTGTGCCGCTTACGAAATACGACACAGCTTCGATCTGGCACTGTTGACAAATCAAAATGGCCGTTTTTTTAAAAAACGCATCTGGCAACCCTATCGCTTACTCGTTTTGTTCCTCTTTTCACGGAGCCATTCTCCCTGCTGTAGACAAGAGCGCGACAATTTTGCTGCTGCTTTGTTGTTGTTCTTAGTGATGAATGATAAAGTTAATAGCAAAAGGTTTGCATTATCTTGTTTACTTAATCCTTTTGCTCTTTTTTGTTGTGCGGCCTAGTATTTATTTGCCCATTTCGGTAAATGGGATCCCGAACACCAAAATTTTCCATTTCACCCTTTTTTCTGCTTTAGTCAGCAACACATGATCGAGATTGCGGCAACGCAAACGATGGCTGCTGGTCACGAAAAACGTAGAATGAAGAGAGTCGCGCTGCGCAAAGAGGTTGAAAATATAATTTAAATTTAAAAACTGTGTTTTGGAACCACAGTTTATGCCAAAAAATTCTGATGACGTCCAATAACAGTTGGCTGCAAGACTCTTGGCAATAATTGTACGTAACGCATGTTTCTGTTGTTAATTTCTTCTGGATGCAAACTTTTTTCCAAATTAGCCCGATTGATGAGCTGCCGTCCCTCGATGTCGAATTTTACAAGAACTTGACTTGGATCAAGCGCTACGAAGGAGACATCGCTGACCTCGGCTTGACCTTCACGTACGAAGAGGACATCATGGGAAAAGTTGAATCCTATGACCTCATACCTGGCGGTTCTGGAATCCAAGTCACCAACGAAAACAGGTGGGGTGCATAGTGACGCGATAGCTAAAATTACCTTACATTTTCGCTCAAAGGCAGAGTGCTCGGCTCAGTACATGAAGACCCAGAGTAACGTTACGTTTCAGCGTTTGAGGAAATCCTGAACTGCCCACAACTGTTTCATCACTAACTTTTTTCACCCAAAACCAAACCCTCAGATTCTTTGCACTGTGAATACACTACGACCGCGATGGAGACTCGCTTGGATTGAAGGGCTGAAACAAACACGTTGACATAGGTTGCAAGTTGCACCACTCAGTTGCCTTTGTTTATTTTCCCAAAACGTTCCGGTCTGTCCTCGCGTTTTAATCGCGCTCCTTGATACATAACGGGCGTTTTATTAGGACAGTTCTCCGCAACCGGTGTGCCGAGGAATAACTTCATCTGAAAAGATAAGTATTAGAGTTCGCTAGCTCATACCTTAGCTCAGTGTTTTTCAACCTTTTCGCAGCAGCGGAACCTTCCGCAAATGTTGCGTTGCTCGTGGAAACCTTTTGCAATGATCCAACTGCAACAAACGTGTGAAACAGTGGCATTGCTACAACCGCATAGAACTGTGGTTGCGAATTTCGTCCCAGGCAGATTCGGTCTGTTTCTGCGTGACCCCTGACAGCCACTCGTGGAACCCTGAGGTTCCGCGCAACGCCAGTTGAAAAACACTGCCTTAGCTTGACTTCCACTGAACGTGTATGGTGTTTTTGTGACGTTCTAATTGGAGTTTTCACAACCAGTAAATGATGAAGTGTATTTTTGAAATTAGTGGTCGAGGTGTGCCGCGAAATTTTGGGAAGTTGTTGAGTGTGCTGTGAGTGAAAAAAGGTTGCGGAGCACTGTGTTAGGATAGGTGCTAAAGTTTTTTTGAGAAGATAAAACCGGAAAATTAAGCGAAATAAGTAAAACATTTTGCGCAGCAGTCTGCACTACATGCTCCGTCCATTATTTTATCAATGTCGCAGTTTTGTTAAATTTGACCGAAAATGTTCTTGTCAATTTTTTGCAGGATAATGTACATCCACACTCTGGCTCACTATCGTTTGCACAAGCAAATACAACAACAGACGAGGGCGTTCGTGAACGGTTTCCGTTCGATCGTCGCTCAGAACTGGACCGCGATGTTTTCTGCGCCCGAACTGCAACGTTTAATTTCCGGCGACAACGTCGATATGGACCTGTCCGACCTCAAGTAAGCTTCACACTGCATTGAACTACATCGTTTGCTTGTTCGAGATTAACTCACGCATGGTCGTCGGAAGGAATTTTTTCCAGGGGGGCAATAGTGGATTTTTCCAGGACAGCCAAAAGGATTTCTCCAGGGGGGCATAAGTGGTAAAATTTCATTTTACCCACTCGAAACTAAATAAACCCCGTTTTTTTGCTGAAAATCTAATAGGAAAATGTCAAATATCAAAATCCAGAGGGGCAAGCCCCTATGCCTTCCCTTCTGACGACGATGAACTTACGAACTCGGACATTGTTTAGATTTAAATATGAGATTCGATTATTTTTCGGTGCATCTTTTTTCTAAAGTTTTTCGTAACTATTCACAAAGCTACTACTGCTTTTTTCCCCGCGCCGATGTTGTACTTCCGCCAGGTGGCAGTATCACTTTGCCATTTTCATGGAAAAACGAACCAGCCTTTGATGGTCGCTTTATTTACAGGCGGCATGTCGTGTACTACGGAGGTTTCCACTCATCGCATAGGGTTGTGCGATGGTTATGGGATGTCCTGGAACACGACTATAACCCGACGCAGCGTTCCGCGTTTCTAAAGTTCGTCACTTCCTGCTCGCGTCCGCCACTCCTTGGATTTTCTCAACTTCACCCTCAATTTTCCATTCGGTATTTGTCTAATACACACCTTCTCTTAAAGTTGATCTTACGATTGTACCCGAGCAATGCGTAATCGAAACGTCATTATCTCTTAAACATTTCCTGCCGAGGTCAAAGAATAGAAAGGCCATTTTGCTTAAGGTGAGGCGAGTGTGCTTTAAACGAACGAACTTAGGTAGAATGACAGGTGCTTCTAATAAATCTTCAGCGGTTGGCAAGCATGTCTCAACGCTGCTGATTTCCAAATTTTGGGGAAACAATATCAAGCAACAAACATTTCAACCACTAAATAGCAGCAGTATTTGTACCAAAAAAGCTTTGCCTGTCTTGCTGAGGCGTCGCTGACGATACACGTGTTGGTAAACTTTGTCGAGGCATTCCGTTTCCAATTACAATACTTACGAACAACGGTCACACAACACGTTACAATGTAGTCAAAATTAAGAAAAGCACATCGAAACTGCAACTCACAAATCTGTTCCAACTTTCATTGATCGTAACGCACGAACATTTTTAAAAAGACTTTCGAAGGCCCCAGCTGATGTCATGACCCTGCTTTGGTTACACAAGAAGTCTTCGTAGTGAAATAATTTAATGTGATTGACTGCGAAACAGGAGCGGTATCTGCGAGGCGATTCCGCAATGACTTTCAAACACGTTTCTATACTTTCCCAATCTTGATTAGTCCGGCAAAATCGTGGAGCGTTTGTAGGTTATTGTCAGTAAACAATGAAGACCGCCGTTAATGCTTTCGATAAATCTCTTCCTAGCGTTTTAATAGCTTGGGGGAAAACTCACGCTGGAGTATTTTCGCAGCTGCGTTGAAGTTCCCGAAGACGAGGACACAGGAGACACGGTCGCCACAGTCCTGCGTGGTTTCTTTCGCTTGTCAGCCGGCAAGTCGGGGGGCACCACCTCGCAGAAGTACCCCCATCGGCTCCCTACCGCCTCGACCTGCTTTAACCTTCTCAAGCTGCCAAACTATCCATCGAAGGACGTGCTGCGCGAAAAACTCAAGCAAGCGATTGCAAACAATACCGGTTTCGAGCTATCGTAGCCAAGAAACGTCTCCTCCACGCCGGAGTATACTTGCCTGACGCACTTAAATTTATCTTATCGGTGTTGTCGTGATCGTTTCACGTTTTTCTTGACCTACGTGTTACATATATGACTGTCTTTTCGTGTTGGACGGTAACGATAAACACGACGAACAAGCTAAAAATGATACAGCATGAAGCATTCGCAGTTTTGAAAAGAAAAAGAACAAGTACAGTAGAGATGCTTATGCAAACGTCTGTTCTGAGGCCGCCTGTTGCAAAACCGCAAGGATCTGCGCAAATCATGGTTAGTTGCAATGAAACAATACAAAAAGGATTAAACTGAGATGCCTCTCGTAGCTATTAAACACTATAATGATATAGACTGTTGCTCTCAACGATTATCGATTATAAGGCTATTACGCAAAAGAAGCTTGTCCTGCACAGTTTGGCAGTGATTTGACTGCAAACAAATGGTTAACAGCGATCGAGCTTGTTAGCTGTTTCAAAACGCAAATGATAGCTGCTTCAAAACGCGTCAAGAAAATCTTATTTTATAGGAAGTTTGTCCCAAAACTGGTATTTCGCTACAGCTTATGTCGAGGCTATCCGAATCTGAAGCGCTGTCATTTTGTGCGACCTGCGAGGAAGTGATTTGAGGAAAGTCCTTCCAGCGTTTCCTCGACGTGAGCACGTTTCGGCAAAGGTTTTCGTCCACAGATGTGCTCACGTCTTCTTCAAACTCCAAGCATTCGTCGACGGAATCCGAACTGTCGTATTCTTCAAAATCGTCAGAGTACAAGTAATCATCTTCGTTCATAGCAGCTCGTAATGTTTGGCCGTCCGACGTTTTTATTTGTATTGAACCTTGACCCCAGTATTTTCTCGGCCCATTCCGAAATGCTGCCGATTTTCGAGGTAAGCTAGCAACGGACTTCGGCCTCGGCGTTACCGCGGTCCTGCGAGCAGCCTCTCCGGCGTTCGTTTTTTTGGCTTGCGATGGACGTGGAGTGTTTGAGCCCGGCTTTTTCCGCGATATTTCCGAGTTTTTTTGCAGGACGGCGTTCGCCCCGTTTACGTACGGAGAAAATGCTTGCTCTCTTTTCTGCAATTCTTCTTGTTTGTTGTTTCTGGCATTAAGCTTTTTTAAGAACTTGTTGTGCTTGTCAAGTGCGATTAGGTACTTCTCATGCTTCTCTGCTGCACTTTCTGCACTATCACCGCAACCATTGCCGTGGACTTCAGAGTACAGCATGTTGTTGGTAACAGGAGTATAGTCTAAATGCCTAATATCAGCCATTCCCTGAAAGTATGTGACACACTGCAAAAAATTAACACGTTGCTTGTACAAATCACTTCCTTAAGTGAAAGTGTAGTGAGAAGTATTCCAACTAGTACTTTACCTTATACAAAACTAAAATACGAACAGCTGGTAAACAAAATTCAATCGCCTTGCAAGAAAATTTCAAGCCCCCCAGTTCTCTTATATAAAAGAAACTTTGCAGTTACGGAAGCTGACTTCATATTGTCCAGACAGAGATTTCTCACAATTGGCTTATGTATATAAATTTAGTTAGTTTCTTCAAATCTACAATGTTTTCAATTACAGTTGGTCGCCCCAGTCTAGAAAAGCGCCAATCCCAACATGACCATTTGTACTGTGACTGGTTGAACCAGAGATCAAGTTTGAGGGGGGGACATGTCCCTCCAGCTTTTGGACAGGGGCACATCTTATGTCACCCCAATATTTTGTGATAAAAAAAAAATAATGTAGTTAATACAAATTTCATGGTTATATTACTGTTGGAAACCCCCAGCATAAAGCCAGGGAATAAATACGAAAAATGAACGTTATCACTGGATTATCTGTAGACACAGTATGCAGATTTACTATGTAAACTGAATTGTCATGATTGTTGATAAACGTGTTGGTTAATTGAATTAACCGAGTTGGTGTGTACATAAACGTCGCTCAATCATGAATTCCTGCGCTGATCTGTAGCCTGAAATCAGAATACGGTTGCCACTGCCAGTATTTATCAAAAGATCTTGTGATTGCCCCGCCATGGTCCTATTTTGTGATTTTACAAAAAGGTCGCACTACGGTTGAGTGAACATGGTGACGTCATCGAAACGGAAACAAAGGTTTGTCCTCCCCTAAAGTTTTAGCAAACTCGGTCTTAAGTCAGCATATGACTGAAAAGATACTTCAGTACATTGGTTGATGGTTTTGGTTCTTACATATAGTCTTACAGCATAGCAAACCTATAGTTCACATTTTCATAAAAGCACCAAACTTGCTGTACACGTTTACCGAAGGATAATGTTAACAATTCAGGATATGGAGCAACTCCGGATTTTGCCTTGGTTAGGCTTAGCGGTTTTCTTTAACAACATGTAGCATCTGTCATTTTCAATCTTTCTCTGTAGGTCTTTTAGATGCAATGAACAGTGGCGTAACCGTAACTGACGGGGGGGGCAAGTGGTGGGCCGCCCTCCCGTGACAAGTTAAATGTAAAAACTGGGCCCCCTTTAGTTGACATTTTGATGTTTAGTATTCTTTGTTTTTTTCGTTTTCAAGTTTTCGTTTTTTTATCTACTATGGACATCCACGACATTATGAGATTCACTATCATTTCTTAATGTTTTTCTGAGTTTTGGCTGGTGGGCCCCCCTACGGTGACCAGTGGACCCCTTCAGCTAAGCTTTGCCCCCTGGCGCAAACCTCTAGTCCAATGGCGGTTCTAATGCACCCCCCAGATTTTTGGCTGGTCCCCCCAGTTTTGTGCTTAATTTCACGTTCAAGTTCGTTTGATTGACATACACAGCAGATAACTTTCAGCCAGCAAAATTTTTAACGATTTGCTATCCATTGTAATTTACAAGTGTTATTTTTGGGTTAATTAATCAAATTAAGTAGTGTGTTGGACACATGTTGTAGTATATAGGGTGGTTGCAACATACTTTGTTCTTTGCTACTGATCAATTCTCCAAGAGACATGCATTTATAAATGAAAACGCTGCAAAGGTTAATTTACAAATTGTATTTAAGTTGAAGTAGTTTATGTAGATTAGACCTGGGGTTCTCAAACTTTTGGTGTTATGGAGCCCATGAAGAGATTGACCATAATTTACGGAGCCCCACAATAAATTTATAAAAATGAAAACAAAAATAACACATTGTTACTTACCGATTGATGTTCCTGAGTAAATTGGAAATGCTTTATTTAATTGTTTGCCGTTATTGCTTCTTTGGACAGTTGTAAAATTAGCCAAGTCAGTATTTTAATAAGTAAACGGATAGCTCGCGGATCCCCGAGGTTTCTCTCGCGGAGCACTTTGAGAACCAATGGATTAGACAATACACAACTGACTGCTGGATGCCGTGGTACACGCGTGAGAGCGTGGAAATGTTCGAGTCCGCTCACTGATGTACTGTAAAAAGAAGCCGTGGTATCTGTCACGAATTATGTTGTGTACGCAACGTGATCAATTTTGGCAGGAATAATGACTGATCGCTTGTCGCACCTAATTTTCTAATGATCTGCGGTTGTGATGTTTGAGGTAGGCTACTGATGTCATAGCGTAACGTCATGACTAGAAACCTGACAATATCAAACGATATCCGCACGTGCATATTGGATAAATCCGCACGCGCACATTGAATGGATAGCAGTACATCTGCGTGACATGGCCGAACTTCCACAACAATATCCATAGATCTACAGGCGATTCAAGGCAGGTCACCTCACTGCGCAGAAGAGCAAGAGGACACTCTCGGCAATACCTGTTGACCAAGCGCATGAACAAGACATTGCCCGAGTCAAGGGTGACGGAGGTGCCGTTGGTCTGACGGACAACCCCACGGCTCTCAAGCGCTGGATGGACGCCGGACCAAATTGATCATGGAGTACGAAGAGGAGAACACATATCTAAATGCCAATGAGGAGACACATCATCATGAAGAAACACAAAGTGCACAGAAAACATTTGCGAGATGTACAATCACTTGTGGTCATTGAGCTGCGGAATCCCTTCGAGGAGGATGTCTAGATCAGGGGTGTAACGAGGCGGGGCAAGGGAGGCACAATTTCCCGGGCGCCGAAAAGTCCCCAAAATGTCACAAGTACTTCCTTCAGTATAGTAAATTTGCGTCCGTAAGAACTCGGGTTCGAATATGGGTCCGCCAAACTTGCTTCTTGCCCCGGGCGCTATCTAACCTCGTTACGCCCCTGGTCTACATTTACTGGTTTTAGACACAAAGGAGATTGCCAATCCTGCAGTGATTGAATCAGTTCGCACTGCCAACAGTGACGGATTTACACATAGGCCATGGCCTAGAGCACCGCGCTATTAGGGGCCCCGCGCAACTCGTTCCTATGATGACTCATTGTTCTTTATAGAAAGACTTAGAGCAGTGGTGTAGCCAGACATTTTGATTGGGGTGATCAAAAACCGGGATCCTCGCTTTGTTCATGAATTTAAAGAAACATTCATAAAGTGACGTCATTTTGCTACAATGGCCCACGTATCCAACTTGGCTACGGCCATTTCTTACAGTATATACCTTGTTGTTCTGTTGTGGTTTATAGCAAAGGTAGAGTATGAAGATTTATGAAATTTCGTTATTTAATTTCGTTGTCAAAGTTGTTGTAGCAGTAAATCATTTAGTCGTTTCTGAAATGTCACTGCAGCACAGTGGACTCCAGTAGTAAACGGTTTGTGGATTGCACTTTCTGGAATATGAGCCTTAGTAGGCAAATTCGTAGCGTCTTTGATGCTGATCCTACGTTTGCTTTTTTCCAACTAGATCGCCAGTTTACAGAGCTTGCTTGTTGAAGCTCTAGATGTTAGTTAAATCAGCTAGAACAGTTTCTCGTGAGTTTTACTTGGAAAAACGTGTTTGCATTGAGCTTACTGCACATAGGGTTAGCTGAAGGTGTTGCGAAAATACTTTGCTCCGCAAAACGTGTCTTCATGCTGTTTACCATCAGTCCATAGCATAGATCAAGGGTGGGCAATTAGCAGCCCGCGGGCAACATGTGGCCCGCCAGAGCGTTTTCAGTGGCCCGCGGAAGCATTCACGAAAAATCTTCAAATCTGAAAATTTTTGAAAAGTGTGAGGTTACATTTGTCGCATTGAAGTGCTTGATAAAGTGTATTTGCGCAAGAACAGCTAGGCTTTCCTTAAAACTTTTTCTGTGTACTGTTATTGTTCATGTTTTTTTTTATTTACTTTACGATCAGATTAGAAGGTACGACCCTGCGCTAAACGCGGCCTTCTCAAAGTGGCCTCCGAGCCAAATTATTTGCCCACCCCTGGCATAAAGGATTAAAACACTATATTTTGTATTGCTGGGAGAATGACAACTTAAAAACAGCATAAATAAACCCTGTGTTGTTCTATAAAATGTAGTTACTATAACGAAGTAGTTTATGTACAACTAATCAGATCGCCAACTAGACGATAGGTTCGAGGGCAACAACACGGTCCCACATGAAAATGTGTAGGCTATATCCGAAAAATTTAGCCTTCAAAAAACGTTAGAAATCACGGAAATTGAACGAGGAGAATTTCTGAAATACATAAAAGAGCTATAAATTGCACGAAAAAATCGCATTGCCGTTTGGTCATGAGAAAAATAGTGGAAAGGCTTTAATTTCTGTTGAAGGTCTAAGGCAATCGTATAAGCAAAGTCGCCACCGCAAAAGATAGATTGTTGAAAGGGCACTACACATAATAGGTTCATACTTTCACGCTTTTAAAACAAGCGACCAAATAGGTCACACCTGCGTGGGGCCCCCAAAACTAAGATGGCCTAGGGCCCCGCTCTCCCTAAATCCGTCCCTGACTGCCAAGCAGATTGAACAACATTTTCAGGCATTCAAATGATCGCTTAATCGATAGAACCAAGATAATTTACGAACCTTTAAAAGGAACAAACTACTACTCTTCACAACAGACAGAAGACCAAAAGCATCAAAAATAAAGGATGCATCTTCAAAGAATAATCTGGCCTTATTTGCAAAACTCTACATAGGCTGTTAGAACCGTGACGGAAACCTGGATCAGTTTTTCCGTCATAAAAATCAAGCATGTCTTTCAGCGTTATCCGATATGGGCATGTTAGACCTAGGTGGTAAAAGTGACCTACTGGTGTGCCTTGAAGGCGTTGCTCAAGCTCAGTCTGATGCACCCCGCTGTTACTTCTGTTGTCCTCGAGGGGCAGTCATTGCGCAAATGTTGAAACATGGCATTGCCTTTGATAACGAGAATATGTCCACCAAGTCTTCATCCCATCCGACGATCGTCAGCTTTGTCGTGTATCACGTTTTGGTCTCGTTTGGGATAGTTATAAAGACAACTCCTCGAAGACGGTAACACGAGAGAAACAAGGAAAGGGGATGCGAAGGCGTGTGGTGAGCAACGCAGTCTTACCAGGAAACTGGCAGTTTCCTACGTGTCGACGAAAACAAGGATGCGCTACTCACCTTCCTGTCTGCTGTGCTGGAGCAGTCCTTCCAACACGAAGCAAAGGAGCTGGTAGTCACTGATGGTGAAGCAGTTCTTTGCCTTCCAAGAAAAGAAAACTAGTGCTCTCTGGTTCCATGCAGTCATGAAGAGGCGGACACTCGCATCATGATGCATGTGGTACACGCTGCTAAACATGACCATCGTCGGATTCCAACTTCGAACCGTAGACACGTTGTCGTCTTGGCAGTGATGGTAGCCCAGGCACTACCATGTGTGGATGAACTTTGGATTGCTTGTGGGAAAAAACTGTTGCTACATCCCTGCTCATGAAGTAGCTGTCTCATTCGGTCCACAGAAAGCATGTACCCTCCCTGTTTTCCATGCCCTAAGTGGATGTGACACGGTATGAGCATTCGTGGGACATGGGAAGAAATCTTCCTGGGCAACATGAAACTCGTTTCCAGAGCTGTCGATTCCCTTGGGACCCTGACCACCATACCATTCCGTATTCAAGATGACACAATGCACTGCACTGAAAGGTTTGTCGCACTCTTCTATGGCCTATCAGTCCATGTTCAGAAGTTAATGAGGTCAGAAAAACTTTTTGCTAAAAGAAACTCCGATGAGCGAATCCAACTTTCCTACGATGCTTTGGAATTACAGTACATCTAAAGAGATCAGTTTTCCAAGGATGCTACTTCTGGGGTCATGCCTTGGTCACACAACCCGTGATTCTGTCACCAACAAGCTGGAGCTGCAGAATACAGAGAATGGTTCCTATGTACCGCTATGGGCTACACTCCCTCAGACTTCAAAAAGCTGCTTGGAACTAGTGTCACGTGGCTGCAAAGAAGTCTGTAGAAATCGCCGCAAATGCAAGAAGGCTAACTTAGAATGCACTCAACTTTGTGCTTGTGATGAGGAATGCCAGTAGACAGACCAATATACACTGACTTTGAAATCAATGCAGCCTCCAATGTGCCAATGCAAAGTAGCATTGCATGTGAACCTGATGACTTGTTGATATCGAGCTAAATTCATGTGTGCTCAAAAAGTGATATTGTGTTCAACGGATGTACTTGTGTATCATGTGCCCTTGTATGATGGAAGTGAACAGTAGATGCCTCAAAATGAATGCTATTAACATAATTTATCATTTTAAAGTACAACTAATTATGCAGTCAATAATGCAATTTCTCTTAACTTAAACTATTTATTATTTGTCCTACACTACAATTAGTGCTACAGTTCTAATACTAAGAACGTAAGTGTGGTGGTATTCAAATTTTGCAACAAAAGAAAGCTTTTTGCACAACAAATTTAATGAACAAGATTTGGAAGTACATCAAGAAAAAAAAGTTAAAAAATGTGATGACACATATATATTTGAGATACGGGTTTTTTTTGCTGGATGACGAAATTCCTCAATGTAGCAGTTACATTGATAAAATGCAAGAACAACTAAGACATTAAATTTCTTGCTTTTTAACTTCTGTAATTAATGTTTATTTGTTGAAGTGCCTAATAACAAAATACTGCAGTTTCTTACAAGTAATTCATATTTTTTAAATTTTTGTTAATGGGTGTTCCATGACAAATGCAAAAGTATGTCAGGGGTTCAACAATGACAAAAAGTTGGAAGAGCACTGATGTAAGTATAGGAATTTTGCTGCTTGGTGGGTATAGCATTTGAAATCAATATTATTCTGAGCCATACAACTTTCTGTTGAGAAAGAAACAAAACAGTTGATCTTGGTGAAAATTTCCATAAAAAGCTCACCACAAATGCAAGTTATAATCAATTGTCAAAAATTCAAAAGCAGGCCTTCAGATCAACATCCAGAAGAGCCTCTTATCAATTATCCTCCACATAAATTTTAAAGAAATGTGCCAAGTTGCCACAAGCCTACCAGCAGGCTATCTGCTCCAGAAACTTGTGCACATTATTGGTAGCATTGCTATAAAAAAACAAAATTTGCATTTGTCAAAACTTTTTTTAGTCAATCCCTTTACCACAAAATGGGTTTTCAAAAAACTGAATCTTGTTAGTTTGTACATGTCCATAGCTTACAGAGTAATAGTCTAAGCATGCTGACTTACATGGTAAATGTGATGATGGGTATTGCCTCACTATGTCTAACATCATCAACGCAAACAGTTATAACAACAGATATTGTAAGGTTACATGTGATGCATATGGCAGTCAGTCAGATTGATTCTCAATGAAAAACAAAGATATTGCTTCATGTTTTAAGCAGAGTGATTATAATGATATATACTAATAACTGGAAACAGTTATACGTTGTAAGCAGCAAAATGCAACACATCAAATGTTATAAAAGTTAGTAAAAATTACTTTTTTCACACCTAGGCCAAATATCAATTTGAATGAGTGTAAAGCTAATAAGAATATCAAGTTTGTTTATAATGCTAGTTACTTGACTTGCAAAAAACACTAGAAATTTTTCAATAAGATCTGGCAAAACTAATAACTCAAGTGCAAGTTTCTAAAGCTTTACAAGAAATCAAGAGAATTTTTTTTCTTATATATTAATTTGTTTTAAAATCCAGAGAACTTTCAATTAAAATGATAGGCTGCTGTATCTAAGGTATTAACAACAATTCTTGTACAAAATGTAACTACCAACCCCCACACAGTGCTAGTTTCAGACACCAAGCATACTGACTTAGTTCTATTCCAATCATACAGCTTCTCTTCATTATAAACTTGCCATTTGTGGTAATTTTAATCCATTTCATTTTCCACAACTATTTGCATTGCCCAAATTTTATTATCCACCCTTCCTTTACAACAGGGGTGGCCAACTTATCTTTGACCGGGATCAAGTAGAAAATTTCTTGATATAAAGTTACAAGTACAAAATGCCAAAGTTGAGTGCTGCATGTGGAAATACAGTGTACAGTACCATCGCCTTAGTAAGTGTTGTACAGATAGAAGGCTAAATGTCTGAATGATTATTGCCACACAATAATAGAATAACATATTACAATACCTTCACAGCATCTGCCCTGCTAGCCTATTGTCAGCCATCACAATAGGCAGCAAAGAATGTACGTGACCAACCAATTGTTGGATAATTTTTATGTACTTTCTGGAATATTGATTGAAAAATGTTCTTTTTAGGTATCTTCTCAATTCAATGCAAACTCAGGCGCGATCGACCAACTGACACTCAGCAATCAACCGGTCGATCATGATCTACCTGTTGGTCACCCCTGCTTTTCAAAATTGGTCCATGGCTCTGCTCAGTAACTTGGCTTGCATTCTATTATACCTCATCCAAACAAAAAGCAAAAGAGAATAGATGAAATTAGTAAAATTCCATGTTTAATGTTAGACAACATTGTTAAGAATAGTTATTTAAAAAAGAAAACATCCCACATCAGTATTGAGTCTTCTCTGAATACATAATTTTTCTCCATTACTGTTGTAGGTTATAATTCACCCATTCTTCTCAGGTGAAATGTTGCATGAACTGACAGACTGACTGATTAAAATAATGATAGTCTTAATAACTTCATTTCTCTTTAGGTTTTAATGAAATTGACCATATCTGCATCTGTGAGATTTTAGTCTTGTGTTATGCGTGTGGTATATTTGATTTATTAGCTGTGAAAATACAACCATTGTTGTTCATGCGGAATATCTAAAAAGTGGCACATGCACTGGGGAAATCAAGTTGTTATTCCATGACATTTTTTCCATGACTCCCAAGTTCCCAACAAAACTAACCCTATCCATTAGTGTTTTAAATACCAACACTAACCACACTGGCAGCTTAATCTTTAACAACTATTTTTTTCAAATTATTAAAGAGTGTTCACATATAGCTTTTCAAAATTTTTTGTTCGACAAACAGTTTAGCTTATGTTTCTGAACGATATATCAAAATGCTCCATTTGAACAAATTCGATAAAATTTAGCTCAGGTTTTCTACAATTGTAACATTGATAAAACCTAATTTTTTATCGTTTTATTATACTAGGTCTATACAGTATGATTTGCATAATCTTCATAATATGAATATAGTTTTCACAAAACTTGAGCCTTTCATAAACATCAAAATCATATCTATTTCAAGTATGACAAACCAAAACCCGTGTCATTTTTTGTCATGAATCACAAATTTTCAAGCTACAAATGCTATTCTTTTGATTTATAGCTTTTAAGTTGTACTAAAAAGCTTTGAACAGACATGTACAAAATACAGCCCGTAAACCACATATGGCATGTTAGGCTCTTAATCCAAAGAATTTGCCTACACCTGGCAAAAAACTATACAATAAATGTTTTAAATTTTAACACATATAGTAGGCTTAATAACAAAAGCTTGTTTTATTAAGATTAATTTGGAGCAGTTCAATGAGGGATGATTAATGTTTACGTTTCCGCTCCTGCTTGCACAAATGGGGTATGACCTCCTCTGCGGCCTGTGAGTATCGTGCAGAAGAACAGGCCATCAACCATGTTGACCTCAAATGTCCAATCCATTGACCTCCCCATGGCATGATGGTTCTGGACGATAAGACAATCAAGTGCCTGCTCAACACCTGTCCAAGATCTGGCACGGCTTTGCAGTGGATTAAGTAACAACTGGCCCAGTTAAACGAAGAAGATCAATATGTTTATTTAATAAAAGCTAGCAAAGAATGCTATTTCCTTTCAAGACAATTTTCACCCTTTTCAGGAAAATATGTACGCACTGGACTAGAAGTACAATAACAATAAACTTAACTGCGCCCTTCCACAAGGAACATCTATGAAACTGATTACAAACTGATCTCGTGATTGCATGTCGCGGGGTGGCATGATTTTGAAATCTTTTCACGTTCAAATATTGTATGAGCCATGAGCATAGCCTAATCAATCAAGTAGCCTACAAATGCATGGCACTAATGTTAGGCTATTGTTAAGCTAATAAGTAATAATCACATTTGACCTAACATTACAGTAACATTTACTTTAGTAAATGTTGTAAATAAATGATTTACATATTATTGTATCTCATTAAAAAACGTGAAATTTCCAAAACAAAAATGTTTTATTCCAAGCGACGCTGTTTTAGTTCATCACTTTTTGCTGTAAAAAGCTATGACTATTACCAGTCAACTGGCCATACAACAGCATACTTCAGGTCCAGCGCAGGTAGTAACACATATTTCCAACAAAACGGCGTTCAGTAACCAACAACAATCAGCTTAATCCGACGCTGTAGAGTAGGAAAATCTGCACCAACAAACGTAGAAAACCATCTCAGTTTTCTTTTCCTTGAACGAATAGGTCTTTGACAAAGTACCACAAATAGAAACAATTTGTGGCATTTTTTGCAACAAAATGTCAATCTGCTTCGAAAAATCAGTGGCCTATTCAATACGTGATGAATCTTCAATAACGCGACAGGAGAAGATCAGCAGGTACCAGAGGTGCAGGAGTCACTTTTTCAGACTCCCGATCCGCTCCTGCTAAAAAAAATTTTGATCCAGGTCCGGGTCCGCAAATTTTTCAAATTTGAGAAGCCGACTCCTGTTCAGACTCCGGTTATACTATCGATCCAAGGGAAATTTGTGACGAGTTTTAATGTCTGTTTTTTGTTTGTGCCTGTTTTATGTTTTATAGGTTTGAAGTCTTTCTAATTTTTGGGACACGTTCTGGCTTTTTTACGATAAAGGCAAGTTAGCAACCCTATCAAAGCAACAAACACTTTCAGTCTGTCACTGTCGCTCCGGCTTAAGGTTTAGATTTAGCTTAGGATTGAGTAGCTAAGGGTCAGCGGCGTCAGAGCCACCAACGTAGGGTTGTACCACCAGCATAGGTGGCCAGAGTCACTTTTTCAGACTCCGACTCCGCTCCTGATTCAAAATTTTGGAATCCGGGTCCGGCAATTTTTCAAATTTAAAGGCGGCTTCACACTGAACCGGTTTACATATCAGACCGTCAACGGTTAACGGTCGGTTTTGGGAACCGGATCACATGTTCCAGGAGGCTATCACACAGAATCCGGGCATCTTTTAGCGAACGACTTACCAAGTGTAGCAGGAATACTTCATCGTCCTGTTAAGTTGCACTGAACTGCTGTTGTATTTTTGTTGCATAAAATCTGCTATTTCGAGTAGGCAGGCTGTTCCATAAATACTACGTTTTTCGAGGAACTACAGGGTGACCCAAAAAGATGCGTACCCATATTTTGTTCGATAAAAAACCCATTTTTTAACGAATGTCTTTTCTGTTGCAGGACGTGATAGGTGAA
>JGI24158J21664_10005563_pt1 | contig 16479 bp, 12 predicted proteins | sample Ectturendosymbi3_FD_21664 | JGI IMG/M metagenome (IMG submission 21664)
CAAGCAGGGACAATCAAAAAATGGAAAATACATCTTTCTTAAATAATTGCGTTCAATTCAGACTGATTCCCAATATTATTGCGCAAGTCAACCGACCAAATCAAGGTTGAAACCACAAGACTTAATCTGCACGCAATGCTGACAGGTGACGCGCTGAGAGGCTACAAGAATAGCAGAGGAAGCAGTTAAATTCAAGACTAAAGTAAAACACATGTTGCGACAATTCATAACAAGAAAATATATTTTTCTCAAATAATTGCGTTCAAATCAATCTGATTCTCATTATTATTTTGCTAACAATCTTAGCGGACGCATTTAAAAACGCTGTGACAACATTGCCAACACTCTGGTGTTGAAAAGTTAAAAACAGATCAACCAGCAGCGCAAAATATAGCAAGAATCATTCACTCGGAGAACGATTACTTTTCAATATTAATTTGCGTTGAGTTGATGATACCATTTTTCTTCACAAATATTGAGACAAGTAAAATTAGGTTTTTGAACAAAAGTAACAGTGTAAGCAAAAGTAACATGTATCGCTGGTTTATTTACGTTACCAGTTGGAACACTGAATAGCGCCGCGACAAGGCCAGTTTGTCTTTGTCATTTTTGTTATGCTTACAGTTGGGTCTGCTCCAATTACTGCGGTGCGATAAGTAGGAGCGTAACGAGGTGGGGTAAGGGGGGCATAATTCCCCGGACGCCAAAACACTGTGGTGGCGGCAAATGACTTCAAAGGGCGCCGAAAAGTCCCAACAATGTCACACGTAGCCTACTTTCTTCAAAACGCTAAATGTGCTTCTGAAAGATCCCAGGTTCGACCACGGGAGCGCTAAACGTGTTTCTTGCTCCGGGCGCCACCTAAACTCGTTTCGCCCCTGGCGATGGCCATCTCTTGGAAATTTGTTCTTGATTTAACCGACACATCGTTCACGGCATATCACACAAGTCGCTGCGTAAATACCATAGTCTACACATGTCAAGTTTCCGTTGAAGGGCAAGGTTTTAGTTCCGTCAATGAATTGCCTTCCCTCCACTGTGGTTTTAAGGATGGGTGGTCAATCCGCGGCCACTGAGTGAATCGCCGTAGCGCTCCTTGGGCAAGGGCGTTCAAGTTCCCAGAAAAATTTGTTTTAAACATATGATAAAAACAAAAATCTTCCCCCCCTAACAATGCATTTTGCTCTTCCAAACCTTAAAACCACGCTAAGGGCCTGAGCTCAAGGAGTTGGAAAAGCAGGTACAGAAGTGGGAAATGCTTGAACAACAGTGAAATGTGCGCCAATTACAGAGTATGCTAAAAGACCAGTTTGGATTTATAAAATGTCAACTGGAGAGGCAACAAACCATCCAGACATTTTGAAAGGAGGGGTTTATCTAAACAAGCCACTGAAAAGAGACGCCGGGAATATATTAGAGATACTCAACACTACAGAAAATGCATTAGAATCCGCAAAACGCAACATTTGTTGACAGAAGCTGAAAAATGATTTTGAAAAAATCATTGTTTTAATTCAATGATCACAAAAAAGCTTTATTGCGCAAAGAATTGCGCGTTTTCCAAACACCTTGGTCGCTAGAAAGCGCAAAATATACATTAAACCTAGCAGCATGTCAGAGTAACAGATCATCCGTGAAGCGCGGCATTACGTAAAGCATACAGAAACACTAGTGCTTTTAAGTGTCGCCGACAGGGAGAGAGATTCTCGACGTGCCATGCTTTCCTGAAATGTGCTGAAGCAGAGAAAAGCTTACCTTGTTCATGAGATGTAAGAGAGAAAAAATCTTGTTCCCATCCTACAGCAGAAAATGATTTCTGAGCTTGTGTTATGGTATTTTTATTGTAGTCTTCGGTTTGTTTCTTTCTCTGCTGTTAATCTAGACTTTCACTTTTCGCCCGTAAGCTTTGCGGCAATTTTCAGGACTGTGGATGCGTAATTTTACGTGAAATCGATTTCCTATTAGAAATTTGCGGATACACTTCGTGCTTGCACCCATCGTGGTGAGTACTTTCTCTCGGTATTACAGACTTCGTATGAACAAAAATGTTTCCCAAGAGAGTTGCGAAGCCTTCTGAAGCTTACAAAGTCTGCATTCTGCAGAACAAAATAAAAAGCTGACCAGCATGTTTGAACAGACTGGTTTGGAAAGAACTTCGGCTCGAAAATAGCTTTTCATTACAAAACCGCTTGCAAAAACAGCTGAAACAAAGTCCTCAGGGAACTACTTCCAAACTCTCGTCGCAAACGTTGTAGAAATTAAAGACAGCGGCATTATTGGTTCGTAATCTTCTTTTTATTGACATCAAGACAAAATTTGAAAACATAATAATTGAGAGACCACAACCAGGATTAAGGGCAAATTGTTCTCTCCCTCCTGCAAGTAGCATAACAACAAAGAAAGTTTAGCCACTGACCGCTTTGAATTTTGAACAATCCTTCCATCCTTTTTCAAAACCGTATTCTGAAGCAGATGCTTCTAGCAAGAATTCATAATCAAATAACGCATGCAAAGTCTCGGGACCGAGACCCAAGACATTCGAGACCGCGACTAAAAAAAACGGATCTCGAGACCAAGACCAAGTCTCGAGACTCCATCACTGCTCATCGCTTCTCCTCTGTCATAAAAATGAATATTAATATCAAAAATTCATAATATCACAGTGAAGTTCATTGTCACGTAATAGAATTTGGCATCGGCATGCATGTCCACCAAGCAGACCTATGTACTGCACGACTTCAAATAATCAGTCAGCAAGATCCAGAAAGTCGCTAGATTGGAGAAGAAATTTCAAAATTGCGTGAAAATCAATGGCTTAGCGTGGACGATTTGACTATGCATGCATTCTCTTGTTTGTGTCTCGCTGACGTCATAGTTATCAGTTTAGTCTCTGGTCGTCGTTACCAGTTCCAAGCCACTACTCGCAAAAGCTTAGTGCTTGTGGAATTTGTTCGTTTCATATTTCTGATGCAGAAATCCAAGATATGCCATCGATAAATCTGTGGAAAAGTTTTGCCTCTTTTTAAAACCTCCACAATCGGCTGTGCATGCAATGCACAGCAATGTTGGCTAATGAGACTTAGTGGTTATCACCGGTTGTATTTATTCCGTTATTTTTGTACGTACAATTGGTCTCCATATTGGGTGAACACATTTTTATGGCAAATTTTGTTCAGTTAAACAATAATTTATTGGCCTCGGTGTTGAAGCAGCAATGCTTCTCCGATGCACATTCGAGAGCGTTTGTAACAGTGTCTCTGCACAAGCATGGGTACAGTGCTTTCACATCTGCCGCTACAATGTCAAACACTAGTTTTGCCTTTGCAGTTTCTAGATTTTTTGTTACGCGCTCTCTCCAAGCAAGTCTCCAAGGTACTGACGACTGTTTTGACAAAATTCTTTTGGGCAGTTTTTACAAAATTTCTTTTTCTGAACCACTTGGTCAAACCACTGCTTGGCCGCACTAGATCTTGGGGCAGATGTTGAGCAGTCATTCGATTGTCTCATCGTCCGGAACCGTCAGGCCATGCAGTCCATGGGGTGGTCGATGGATTGGACATTGGAGGACAACATGGTTTGCTTTTTAGCGACACACTCACAGGCCGCCGACGAGGCTATACTCAATTTGTAGAAGCAGGAGTGGAAACGTCCGACACTGGTGCGGAGTCGGTTAATTTAAGCGGGACCCGGGCACTTCTTGGGAGGGTCACTTCGAGGAGATAGGTGTCGGTGTCGGGGATGAAAATGAGGAGTCTTATGGGGTTATTGTCCCATTGGAGATCCGCCCAGTGCGCTGCACTTATGTTGTTGTTGTTAGATGAACTGATGAGATGTTGTGCGGCGGATACAAACGGGTGTCTCGATTTGAAGCGTCGTGCGTTCGCACTCGATGGAGGGGTGAACGCTGAGTGCAGCAGATATCCAGGCTCCATGGCACGGCGTGCTAGAGATATTGTGGCTCCATTGCGATGAGGCTCAGCAGGTTGGATGCCTGCGAAGATAGGCAGGGAAAGATCCCTGTGGGACACTGTTCTTGAGGCGTCGTAACCTGCTCCGTTTGCCCTTTCCGGTGGTAAGGGTGAAGCTGCGATTTCCAACAATCTCTATGATCATGCGGACCATGCGTGTATCGGACAGCAATTACAGCAGCTTGCAGGTGAGGACGCGGTGCCATACAGTGTCGTATGCTGCTGTGAGGTCGATAAACATAGCTCCGATCCGGCGTGGAGTATAAACTCCGGGAAGATGGAATCCAAAACTTTCTTGACTTCAGGCGTCTGGGGGCAGCAGCAAGATCCTCCTGCCTAAAGGGTTCAGAGATACTGTGACCTTCAGGTGTTGGAATTTTCCATTGGTCGGACAGCTGCTTGTTGACGAGCCTCGTGGTCTCGCGATCCCTGGTGTCCACCGTTCTTCACATGTTGCGAGGCGTTTGCTTTGGCGAGAGGAGCGTCCAGACGTGCCAGTAAGTTTCTTGATGGTTCTCCACGCCTTGCGGCTAGAGTGCGAGAAGTCGATGGAATTAACAGCTTCCTCCCATCGCTCCTTCTTCTTCCTCCCGAGCCAAGATAGTAGGAACGACGTGGCTCTATCAGATTCAGTCCCCACTGGGGCCAGGTTGAAGGAGAGATATAAGGTCTTGAACTCTTCTCCCAGCATGGCACATGGTTCTTCCGACGGCTACGTGGCATGCATTGCTTGGCCGCGGATAGGAGGTTCTCGCAAAAATCCTGGTATACCCTCTCGATGTTTGATGTGTTCGGAGGTGGCAATCTCTCAACGGATTCATCTGTGAGAAGGCAACGCGCTTCCAATCAGCCTTGTGAAAGTTCCAACGCTTCACCGGATCTCTGGGGGCAGGAACCTTGAGTCTTCGTGGCTTTATGAGAGAAGGCTGATATTGTGCCCGCGAGAATTCTCTTAGAACACGTCTGTTTCCGCAGTCGGCTTTTCTGGCCGAAACTCGCGAAGGCCAGGTCCCGGTTGGTGCCGACGTTCCATTGGTGAGAGAAGAAGCTGGCTGTTTCCTTTGGGTTATACAAAATTCCAAGGTTGTTGGATGTTGCCCAGGAGACCAGGCTCTCACTGTCAGGAGATGTTGTGTTGTAACCTCAGTTGACATGCTGGCAGTTGAAGTCGCCAACATACAGACTGGGGTGTGGGAATGTCGGAATGGCCGATGGTGCAAATCGCCAGCGTGGAAGTTTGTAGACTCTAGGACGCTTATGCACAACCACCCAGTTTCTGATTGTTCTGGAGACTGATCGACCAGTAGCCATTCCGACAGCTCGTGGACAAACGTGGCAAGACCGTGGTTCCTGCTCAGGACTGACCCAGCTGGTGAGAAGTTGGGAATCACTGGCTTGTGTGCTGTTGCGCAGTGGGTCTCCTGCAGGACGATGATGAAGGCCTTGTTCCTATAGGCTAGCTGCTCAATGACAGAGATCTTGTTTGCAGTAAGCCACTCGATGTTCAGCTGGAGTATGTTGGGTCGTGTGTGATCTTCTGCAGCCTTTCTGCTGCTGCGCCCTGAGAAGCACATTTTGTAACGCATCCCACGCCGAACACATCCAGCGCGGTTGGCAGTGGTTGGTCTCGTAGTGGCAGGTTTAGTTGATATTTGTAGCGAATGTCGTACAGGAGGGCCACGTGAAGGCACCTGTCATACTTCCTTTAGAAAAATGAGCACTGATAGGTTTTAGTATGTATTCTAGTAACGCAGTTATGGGTGAGGTGCTGATGTTCCCAGCAACCAAGCGTACCGGTGGTCTGTGACATCAGCGTTTAATAAATACTCCGGATTTAGCTTGTGTGTTTTGAAAGGCGGGTAACGTGTAAGCGTACGCTTACAGCGAAAATATAATATGTTGTGCAGCGAAAATATTTTACTGATGCCCCATTGATCTTGCGGTACGCGTTGTTTTTACATTTTATTCCAGTTACGGGTAGCAGCGTTTAATCCTTCAATTCCCCAACGAGGTTGTTGCAATCTTTTCTTAATTTTTCAGGGTGTCTCTTCCATCTACAGACACAACCAATGTTTTGTACTGTTGCAGTTTTCTTCTCATTACAGCGTCGTAATCTTCGTAATCAAGGATAACAATTTACCCGTCGTTATCCGCTCGGCAAATGACAATTTTCCTTTCTTCTGTTAGTCTAGCCTATTAGGCTATTAGCATATTGAACAAAAGCTAACCAACTGCAAAGACCTTGCTTTAAAATAAGACACGAAAGCAAACCAAAGTTGGTTCAAGGCCATGTGAGCGCTGTACACGGTGTGATTTCTATGGAACAAATAACAAAATTTCTCGCAGAATCAAAACTTGACTTGCGCAAATTTTGTCATTTACATTGCGAGTTGTGTGATATGTCATGAACACTATGTTGGTCAAACTAGCAACACATTTTCCAAAAGATAGTCAGCGTATCGCAGTAATTGAAACAAACAGGTTGCAAAACTGACATTGACAAGGACCAGATGGCCTTGTACCGGCACTATTCATAGAGCAACCTCACTATAAACAAGCCACCTCTACACGAAGCATACACCGTTACTTATGTCGAAGAACCAAGTTCTCACTCCGTTCATATCTGTGAAAACAACTTGGTATCGCCTACTCGATGCGCAAATTCACATTCTGATCACGATCCCCATCCTTCTCCATGTGAAATAATTATTGCGATAACTTTGCTTTGTATTGTGGAGTCAATCTGATTTCGTCTTCCACTGTGTTGTTTTTTTCTCTCAACACAGCTTGCTTACTCCCACGAGCTCGTGGCAGGTTTAAATGCCCACCCCAGACAACTGCTGTCCACACATGGTTTGCTAAATTTTCTCTAGCGTCGTTAGTCATTTGACTACGAGTTAGATGATTGTTGGAGTAGATTTTCGCCTTTGGCGTCAACTAGCTAAATGTTTCAGTAATAATATTTATTTGAGTAAACGTTTTTCTAATATTACAAGTCACTTTTAAACGCTCTAAGTGATGAATTTGTGAAAAATGCTAATGATACTCTTGATAGGCATGCTCCATATCGCTATGCATCTAGAAAAGAACAACGCTAATTCAACAAACCTTGTCTCACCAAACGTATTTTGACTTCCATTGCAAAAAAGAATGCCCTATGCACAAAAGAGTTAACGACTAACAACCAAATATTATTAGACAATCCAAAACTTACAGAAAAAACTTACACACTTAAACGAAATTTCCAGACAAAATTAATCCAAACATGCATTTCAAAAGTGCAATCATGATATAAAAAACAAGGAAACTTGCCAATGAAAATAATATCAATCAAAAACAAATCTCAACAAAATTATAACCTAATCGAATGCTCAGAATGCCAAACAAATGAATTAAACAACTTCTTCTAAGAAGTTGGGAAATCCCTTTCTACAAAAATACTGCCACACTCTGTCACTTACAGGCATTTTAGTAAAAATATAAATTCAAAGAACTCATTACTTTCTAGCTCCTACTGATGCATACGAAAACCAACGTCTCATTAAAAATCTTAACATAAAATCTAACGGTTCCCCCATTCACATTCCATCCAAAACTATTGAAAATAACTAGTTGCATTGTGTCAGAATGTTTGTCCAAATTCTTCAACAAATGCATGACTTCTGGCGAATTCTCGGATCCCAGGAAAATTGCCCACATCACTCCAATTCCTAAAATTCAAAGCCCAAGTACCCCGTTACCCCATCTGAATATAAACTAACCTCTGTTCTCCCAGTATTGTCAAAGTTATTTGAAAAAGTTCTTTATCACTGAGTATAGGCTACTCTAATTTGACAGAACACAATCTAATTGATAAAAGGCAACAAGGCTTTAGAGAAAATCACCCAACCGAATTAGCCATTACAACTATGTATGATGGAACTGCTCAGAAACTTTGATAATAAATTAATTACATGTTCCAAATTTGTAGACCTGTCAAAAGCATTTGACTTCTATGACGATGAAATTTTCTTTGATAAACTTTATCACTATGGTATATGAGGTGTTTCTCATAAATTATTCTCAAATATTTTGCATAATGGAATGTAGTGCACCAAAATAGAAGCATTCAAATATTTTTACAAAAGGATATCTTTTGGAGTCCCACAAGGTAGTGTTATTTCGCTTTTGCTTTTCCTTATATAAATTAACGATATCACAAAAGCTTCCTCCTCCTCATGCTTTGTTTTTTGTTTTGTTCCTCATTGATAAGATTTTCTTACCTTTGTAGTTTCATATTTTGTCTAAACATTATCTTAACCACATCAAATTCCTTCAATTAACCTTGATTTCGTCATCTGCGTACATACGTATGCGCTTTCATGTGTACATTTTCTTCACAATGTTCTGTGTTTGTTTGTTTTCGTAATTGTGCTTATTTCACTTCCAAGTGTTGTTTTTCTACACTTCAAAAACAGAAAAACAGGGTTGGTTGACTTGATGACGGCCATGATCACTCACCAATCCTATATGACACAGCACTCCTCTTTGTTTACACTGATCAGTAAGGCCGGCTCAAGCAAGTGCGGGGCCCAATGCATGACGTACGCGCGGAACCCCTTTGAACAGTTGTTTTATGACGTCATCCTGCTCAGTCAATCGTGCTACGACCTTTATGAAAAAATGGCCTGTATGAATATCAACATAGTTGGGGGACATGTGTCCCCCAGCTATGTCCATGTTTATGACTAATATGCTGCTGTGGTGGACATTAGACAGTCTACCGCTACCACTCGTAAGCCACGGGGGACTTTGAGTGGCAGTGCTCCCCCAATTTTTTTGTTCGCCTACTAAATTTTGCTGTGTCCAGAAAAATTTGTTTTAAAACATATAATAAAAACAAAAATCTTGCTCCCTAAAAATGGATTTTGCCACCCCAAACCTTGAAACCTGACTACGGGCCTGCGAAGAACGACTGACTTGGAGAATCCTGCTAACATGAACTGATTAACCTTTCTCGCTTTCGGTAACAATGAGCGCAGACGCAATATTATATGAAGTTTACGTCTGGGCGCACCATCAACAGTCCGCTGTATGACGCACTACACGAAAAAAGCAGACTTTGCAAGAGAACAACCCATACATCCGCCCAAAGTTTCCCAAAAGTGCAATTTTATCACTATCTACTGACTTGGATACCAATGCAAACTGTTCTTCAAGTCTTAGAAATGTTATGTACAAAGATTTTACTACTATCGCGTCACAGATGTAGAAAGAACGTATCAAACGCAATGTACAATGCGCTTGTCTGATTGATGAAATAGAAGCATATAGCCGCCTAATATGATAAACAAGGACGAGTGTGCTGGAAGTCATTCACAATTTTTGCCTTGCCTAGTTCAGCCGAACTGCAGCTTTCATTCAGTGATGTAAGAGCGGGGATATTCTCATCGTTTGTGCATCTGAACTTCATAGAACCTATAGTGCTTTTCTACCTATTTACACTCGCAAATAGCCAAACACAGTGAAAGTTTGGTGGAGCGGCAAATGGTAAATGTGATAAATTGAATCCAACGAGTAACCATTCGTTAGTCTTTGCTCAAACTCAAATCATTGAACACTTGCCTGTACGTACCAACTGGACATTCCATGCACAGCCAAGCGCACACATGGACTGGACCAGTCTGAAAACCCATCAATGGATACATAGGTGTAGGAGCAGGCAACTGTTGGAGGGTGCGAAGCATATTTTGACCGAATTTTCCCAAACTTTCCCAAAAACGTTTTTGCGGCAAATTTTCCCCTACAAATTTGTGTTGCAGTTGGTTGCTAATTATCACCTCTCACGAATTGCAAAACATGACGTTTTTTTATGGAGGTCAAAGAAATTGTTTTTTTGGGAGAAAAAAGTCAATCAAACATTTTTATTTGTTTGGTCAGTAAGATTCATTGAAAACTTAATAGGAAACAAACGTGTCTCATCTTCTGTGTCCGAATTTACAGGAATTTCGCCAAAATTTTCGACAAAAAACTTTGGGGGTGCGCTTGACCCCTCAGATCCTACACAACTAAATGGACAGCGCGACATTATCTTTGGAAAAAGCTTGCAAAACATGGAAAGCGCGACATTATCATTGGAAAAATCTTGCAAAAACAGCAAAACACTGAAATTTCCTTGCTGAGTACACTGGTCATTTCCGTTGCATCACCTCTCCATTGGATGATTTAGGTTGCAAATGACAGTTTGAAACATTTCCTGCCTGCTGCATCTTTGGGAAATTAATAATTCAAATCTGACTTAACTCGCGATTGGTAAATCTCGCTGAGCTGTTGAAAGACATTCTGGTCAAGACGCAGGATCCTCAAAATTTTATAACCAAATCGTGGCGCACTAGACATTTATTTCAAAGCGAAGGCCCAAGCTTGCAATTTGTTACAGAACAACGACCAACAAACGTTTCGGCACAACTAGTGTTACATGATACTCAACATATTTTGACCGACTGCCCAGACAGACTGACACAGTCCAGTGTCCAGTACAGTCCAAGCCGGAAAACGCAATATAGGACACGTTTTGCTGCCATGGTTAAATGGTCAACTGTTGGAGTCTTCGGTCTCGAACCTGAGGTCTGCGTCTACGGGTTCAACCTTTTATCTTTTGTGTCAATCTTTGTTCTAACCTAACGCAATGGTTTTCAATTTTTTCAAGCATATGGCCCTATTATTAAAGAAACAGAGAGTCCGTGGCCAAACACTACAAATTCTCCAATGCGACAACTGTTGCACATGTACGGATTAAAAACAAAACAACTCAAGCAATATTTGATACCACAAAGTGCGCTATTACAATCAATGCTAGGGCTTAGCCTGTGTGTTGTTAGAAAGCACAGATATTCGACTCTCAAATCATAATAATGCAAAAATCACGTCATCTTCCACATGAAGCTTGCTTCTAGATTTAGTTTTTATGGCAAAAAAAGCCACCTGCCTACCTCAAAATGCCTTCAGTAACTACATATTGCGCACAACCTGGTAGGCTACGTGGAAATTATTTCCATGTGTTGCAATAATTTCACATAATGACGAAATACATGGTAGTGCGACGTTTATAGCCCAAGAGCTATCTACGTTTTTGATTACAAGGTTCAACTTGCAACAAGTACTCAATTTCAATACCACAGGCCATGGATCTTCAAAACTTCCCCGTGGCCCCCAGGTTGAAAAAACAAAAAACGTTCTAATGAGAGCATTGTTTGCTAACAATGAGATTTATGAGTCGTTTCTACTGATTTCTCGAGCGCATGGAGTATTTGGCAAAAATGAACAATCTATCCAAACACCATGGCGCGGGGCCCGATGCACCTGCATCGGTTGCATCATTGTAAGGCCGGCCCTACTGATCCGCTCTTGCGCCATTGCATTTTCATTTGCTCTAATGTTCAATAATGGTTGGTTTGCTTAGCGCAACGGCTTCTTGTAGTGCTTCTGCTTGTTGTCTGAGTCATATGAAACGATAAACCATTAAACCATTGAGTAATCGTTTTTCCTATTTTTTAAGTCACAAATTCTTATTGTCGCAATTGGTGTCCTTGATGTCAGTCAGTTTGTTAAGCTGTTTTGACTTCTGAGCTTGAGTTATGATATATTGATTGTGCTCTTGAGTTTGGTTATTTTGCTCTGCTGTTACTTTAGCCTTTCAACTTTTCACTCATAAGCTGTCCTTGCAAATTTCAGGACTGAGGATGCGTAATTTCACGTGAACTCGATTTGCTGTTGGAACTTGCTGATCGATTCCTTGCTTACACATATCGTGGGAAGTACTTACGTGAAGATTGTTAACATTTGACACATTTTTCCCATCGTCATCATGCATTTATAATTGCCACCATGTTACTTTTTGACAGTTCGAAATAAGTTATTTATTTCCGACGATGAAGCTTAAGCTGGGGTTGGCTTCCAAATTATAAGCTTCACAGACGCATACCATTTGGTCCAATTGCTGGGATGTTACAGTGAAACTGCAACAAAGCCTTGCTGCATGGATTTGAGTTTCTGTATAAGCTGCACATCAGAGAGACTGACGAGCAGGGCTGTGGAGTCGGAAGTTACAACATTCGACTCTGACTCCGGACAATTTCGATTATCCGTCTCCAACTCCGATTCCCCACCGACCCAGACCTCAGGGTATATTGGTTACTTAAACTGATAATTCTTTGCAGATGAGTTCATAAACCCTATTGCAATTTCAGGAATACGGAAACTTGTCCTAAAGCGATGTAGATGCGCGTTCATCTCTCACTTTTGCCCAATATGATCAAGCAACGGTTAGCCTGTTGATTTTACAGAAAAAATGCACAACTAAAACAGCCACAAATCAAGTTATTTGCGAAGGCTGATAGTTCAAGCAGATACCTTCTAAACGATATCAACAAACAAGTAAAATTGAAAAGTGTGTTCAATGTGCATTCTACCAGTATGAATGTGCAGATACTGCGCAACGCAGCTGGAAAACGCGCTCGTGCATACCATCTCAAATGACTTCATTGACACAACTTTTTTACGGTCGAACGCTGCCAAGCTTCAGCTTTGCTGAACGCACATGTGTCGCTATCTTTCTCCTTAGATGGCCAAATGAACATATTACAAGTAAGCTCTTATACAGGTCAAAATCCACGAACTACCAAGAAATTAAAACAAATTAGTTAGATTTTTAGCTTAACCTCTTAGGGGCATTCACTTTACTCTTCGTTATCTAAACACTTCATACTACACTTCCTGCCTTCAGTAAGGTACAACAAACTAGCAAGGTTTAAGATTCAATCAACATGGATCATTTAATACAAAAAAATGTGATGAAACGGCAGAACTTGACATGAATTACTGTTATGAAAATCACGAGAGTTCAATTTCAAAGTGACTGCGATTGGAATTGTACGACAAAAGAACCGAAACGCATTTGCAACCTTTAAGGAATATTTGTTCGTTTCAAAAACTCACTTGCACTGTACGTTTAACATTTTAAGGAAGTTTGCTACTGTACGTAGAAGAGCAAGCAAAATAACTGTGTTTTCTTCAATTATTTGGATTAAAGCGTTGCAAAGCAGTAGGAGGCGAGGTACGACCAGAAATAATGGTGGAGATTAGCGTTCACCGTCATAGAGTTACCGCATTTCGTCCATGCTGCACGATAAAGAGCACGGCAACCTGGCATAGTACTGAAATCCGAGTGTCTATTCTACTGGGGATTGAGGACGCAGTACGCTTTCATGTTGAGTTGCGGCTTTCTTGTTCTTATCGAATCGGACTGTGGAGTGCTGAGTGTGGACAAGTCAGTCAATACCAGCACGTGTTTGCGAGGTGAAGGCCTTGTGCAAAAACATTAAAATGAAAACTAGGCAGCGGCGACTCCGGCACTCGTGATCACTGGCGTAACCGGACCAAAAATTTCAGGTGGGGCCAAACATTTGTGGAGGCCAAAATGTTTGATATTAGGCGAATAACACGATTTTGTTTGGGCTACCCCTGTCAAGGCACAACATGACTGTATGTTCTTTCTAAAAAGTTTGGGAGTCCATGGCTTCCTAGGCCCCCCCTGGTTAAGCCTATGCTCGGGCTCAGCTTGAGTGTTCGACTACGCTTTATATTGTAGGTNGTGAGCTTGCTTGCTTAGTATATTTGTGCCACCACCTTCTTCACTGATTAAGGTTGTTGACTTGGGCTCTTTTCATTGAGCCTTGTCAGTGTTCATAGATATTCGTTTCATGTTTTCCTTCCACGTATATTTTGCAGGTGACGTGAATCAAAAATATCGTTCGTAGTAACGGTTCTCTCAAATACATTCGCTCGCGCTTTTCTCGTACTCATTCGTTAGAGACCGAGCTGCACTCTGCGATTAAGTATGTCTTCAGATTTAATTCATATCAGATAGAATGTTTTTCGAAGCAATGGATTTGCATAGAACATTGAATTTGAATTCCATCCATTTCAAAAGAACGACAAATTGTCCAGTATCTCGGGCTAAATTAATGAGCCTAGTACGCAGAGGATTAATTGGAGTTATTAGGGCTCTGTGACGTGCGTTACGTGACATTGGACGAGTTCTCATTAGAACGTCACATTCATTGTTGCGTAGCCAATGTCACAGAGCAACGATTGTGTCAGTGAGAATGAGAGCGAATATGTTAGTGCGCTGCTGCCTTTTTTAATAGCCACCATCATCTCTTGTTGAAACGTTCTCCAACGACCGCGCCCGCCAATTGATTGGCGCGTCCTTTTTTGGTTATAACTCGCCAGCAGCTATAGCTAGATAGCTAGAGAGTTGTTCAAACCCTCAACGGATGCAGCAAGACTTCTTGGTTCGATGAAAAAAGAATTTTTAGATTTGGGTGAGGGGTTCGCCTGGGAGGGTCTCGGAAAATGAGTTTTTTTTGTTTTTTTGACCAATTTGACAAGCCGTGGACGCCAATCGAATGGGCCAAAATTTTGGATCAAACTTGTTTTGGAAAGTAGATGATCTCCCGCGTCGATAGAGCCCTTGCTTGACTTTCTAGCATGTCTGGAACCAAAATTATGGCCCAAAAAATCCGTTTCACGCCCAAAATCAGAAAATGCATGAGGCTCCCACTGGCGGCTACTGTTGCTCGCGATAACTCCCCGCTAGAATATGGTAGCGAGCTATACGAGCCCTCGAAAGACTCTTGAAGCCTTCTAGTTTGCACTGAAAAAGAAACATTTTAGATTTGGGGACGGGGTTTTCGGTGGGTGGAGAAAAAGTGTATTTAGGCTTTTTTTGGTTGTTTCATTATGATGTCATCACCTCCACAAAGGGCCAAAATTTTGCTCAAAGTTTGGATGTATTCTGGGCTGGAACATGAAACTTTAGAGGCCTAGATCGACTTCCTAGCGTTTCTGGTGCTCAAGTTAGGGCCAAAAGACCCCAAATCGTCGAGGACATGGCTGAGTAATTTCAGGGGATCTCCCTAATTAAAACCCGGAAGTTTGGCCATAACTTTTGGACCAGAAATGCTAGAAAGTCCATCAAACCCTCTAAAGACTCGTATTGAAGCCTAGAATCCAAAAAAATTTCGAGTCGCCAAATCTGATGGATGGTTCGACTCCCCGGAAGTGACGTCATTATCCAAATGTATAGAAATATGCATAAACAACCTCTGAACCTGCAAACATTAACAAAAAAAACGTGATCTCAAGCTGAAAATTTTTTCTTCCAGTCTAAACTACTAATCTTCAAAAATCTTTAGAGGGTTTGAACAGCTCTCTAGCCTATTCTTACGGCGTGTTATGGCCATATCCAAAAGGGGTATTATTCCACCCTGGCTACCGCTTTAAGCGGTAGGATTTTTGACTACTTTTTGTTTTTTGTGGAATAATTTTTCATCCAGATATGCTAGAAAGCCAATCAAGGGCTCTAAAGACTCGTAAGATAGACTAGTTTCGTAAAAATATTTGGACCAAAATGTGGGCCCATTCCAGGGCCGGGTAAATTAGGCCATAAAAACGCAAAAATACCCACACTTGTGACGCCCCTCCAAGAGAATCCCAAACCCAAACCCGAAAATTGTTTTTTGCCTCGGAACTACTAGACTTGCTGAATCTGTAGAGGGTTTGAACACGTCTCTAGCTGCAGCAGCTGGCGAGTTATAACCAAAAACGTACGCGCCAATCTAGTGGCTTTTGAGGTCGTTAAAGGGTTAAATTGCCAGTATCCGTATCAGTTTGTTTAGGAACAAGTATAAACAAACATCAAATCATGCAACACAAGACAAACCACATCAGAACAGTGTTTATTTTCTTCCCAGGACATCTGAATAAACTATATGGTTTTCTCGTCAGATGCTCTAACGAATAAGGCAGAAATAAAATGGAGAAAAAGAAACAAGAGATGACTGAATACCACATTTCTGTAATGACGATCCAGTCTAGGTAGTGCAGCATGTCATATATTCCCAGAGTACACCTGGAAAAAAACATCTGTCATTTCATAACACAAAATTATTTATTTGTAATGTTTTGCAAGTTATCATATGTGTGCTTTGCTGATTTTCAATGTTGATATCATTGCTCTCCTTGAAGTTCATGTTTTTATTTAGTAACAAATCGGTGATAATTTGGTGTTGAACGAATTGTTGGATCTATGGAAGACCATATTCCTCTTCCTGTATATGTAAATGGGTTTTGAGCTATGTTTAATCTCGTCCGAGGAATGGCATATTCCATACTTGATCGTTGTCTTCTGTGATAAGAATGAATATCTTCAATGTTTGTGAAAAGGTCGATACATTGTTTCCGAACTAATTAAAAATTAATTTTATACATTAATTTGCTGATTTGTAGTTTAACGATTCTGTCTATATTAGGTATTTGGGTATCATTGTACAGTTTACATACGTTAGCGTTCAATTTGGTAAATGTCATAATTCTGAATAATTTATTGTGAATAATATTCAAGGTGTTGAGTGTAGAAAAAGATGATGATCCCCAGCTGGTGATGGCATATCGAAGATGTGAATATACT
>JGI24158J21664_10005566_pt1 | contig 16478 bp, 9 predicted proteins | sample Ectturendosymbi3_FD_21664 | JGI IMG/M metagenome (IMG submission 21664)
CAGCGAAATTGGCGACAAAGGTTTTCGTCGTTGCAAAAAAAGTTTGTATGTAGGCCCGAAACATTTTGACAAACGTAAGCCCGAACCTGACCCTAAGCCCGACCCGACCAGAAAATCCCGGCCCAGCATACAAGTCTGTTGCATTCTCTGAACAAGGTCTCCAATATGCATTTGATCGGTAGCAGCTGCGTGCCACCAAGCGGGAACAAAATAAGCACTAAAAACACCGAGGTATTGTGTCTCTCCATAAACCCAAGACATTAAATGCTGCTGCAGGTGAGCGGTAATGCACGGCAGTTGGTAAAGAAGTTCAAGTACCTTCGACTGTATTCAGAGTGACGAAAGGCTGAGCAAGGAGATTGATACACGGGTTGGTCAAGCAAACGCAGTTTTGCGTTAACTTGATCGTTCTGTGGTCACAAAACGAGAACTTTCAAACACCACAAAGCTGTCAGTTTTCACATCGGTCTTTTCTCCAATCCTAAGCTATGGTCATGAATCTCGGGCAAGAGATGAAAGATTGCTATCTCATAACAAGCGGCAGAGATGGGATTTTTGCGAAGAATTCACGGATGTGACAATTCTTAACAAAGCGCGCAGTTGTGAATTTCGTGAAACCTGAATGTCGAACCACTTCTAATAGAGTGGTTCCAGCTAGGATGGTTGGGTCACGTGACCACAATGCTCCAGGAAAGATTGACGAGGCAAGCCCTGTTGGCTTACAAGCAGGACGAATTGCGAAAGGCAGACTTGGGATGAGATTACGTTTGGAAAGTATAATTCCTTTTTACATTGTTGGTAAAGCAGATAAGTAAGTGAAAACCTGTTCTTAAATGCAGTTCTTAGTAAAGTGTCACTGTTCCTCTTACAAACTTTCAAGATAAACGATTGTTTCATTATTATAGGTCAATATTTTTAGCGACGGTTTGAAGATTTTGCTGTCATCATAAAGTTTCTACGCTTATAGTCACAAGACTAAAAAAGAATGAAATCATCGCCACAGGCTCGTGAGGTTGTTAAAATGGTACATCTCCAAGTAATTATTAACATTTCCTAGCACACTGTCACGCATGCACGTTTGTGTCAACTTTTATGTACGTAGAACATTAGCGTTATGCGTGATCTCAGTGGGAGGTATTTGCGTCGCGTTGGTTACACAGAGTCTCGTGACTTTTACGTAAGAAGACAAAGAGAACCTTTGCTTCGTTGCTAAGGACATCCTGAATCGTTTTTACTGTTGTCAAGAAGCAGGCTAAACTGATTTCGAATAAATCGTCTTTAAAAGCGAAGTACAAATTTGATGGTATTTTTGCATGTAGGCTACTCTTATTATTCAATAGAAAAACAAATTATTTACCTATTTTACCTTTTCGGCGCCTGTAATGTTGTCTTTCAAATTGTCAGAACAGATTAAGTTTGTTTAGTTGTTCTTTTTGTACATTAATTAGCATGTAATTACTTAAATATGCACAAAGTAGCAAATCCCCAACTGAGGATTTTGAATGTGTCTGCTGACTGTAAAAAGATACCATCCCAAACTTATTTAATATGCTATATAAAAACGCAAAGTACACCCAGAAAGTTGTAGAGACAATAGTTAGCATTTTGGTTGCTAATAATGCCACATCACTTGGCGAGCAATACTAGGACGTTCTCAAATTTTAATTGACCGAAAAACGTACAATCTCACCTCTGAGGGACTCAAGATAAGAATCCCAAACTTATAGAAATCAAACTATGTACTGAAAACCACATGGACAGTGCAATATTACATCGTTCTTGCTTTATTTATTGTTTATCACGACATTTAGGATCTTTTCAAATTATCCACGATTGTTGTTTGGATTCCACGCTTGATTTTGCTGACAGCTTCTAATGCCAATCACTTAAAATCTACAAAGTTTTATTAAGTAAACATCGAAGTCAATTTGTAGATTTATTCTTACATGATTTGCGTGAAAGATTTGAATTGCAATAGTACATAGTTTTGTGCGTTTCAGGTTAGTCGTCAAAACTCCTCAAACCCGGTTGAAACGCTATCGGCGATTCTTTGGAAATGATGTATGTGATACTTTTTGTCGAAGCACGAAGGGAAAGGTGAGGAAACCGAAAAAAATGAGTTTATAAATAAAAACTGCAAAGGTCTACCCCATAAATGCTTTCAAAAAACCCTGATTAATTTTATTTGAATAAGATTTGAGGACTGAGGATGCGTCGTGTTGCGTAAAATCGATTTCCTATTAAATAGATTTGCGACTGTATTCAACTCCGTCGCCTTGGTGGAAGCGAGTTACTTGAGAACTGGTTTAACCAACGAAACTGGCTAGCCCTTCACAGTATTGAGGCGCCTGATTTTGCATCATAGTTTTGAGTTCTGGTTTTGCATCAGAAAATTAGCTAATTGTACCAGTTCATACCTTCTGCCTGTTGGTATTTGTCTTTTGCCTGTTGGTAATTGCAGGCCGTTAAGATACAGTTTTCATGAAAAGATGTAACGAAAATGAACATTTCCAAAACTTTTTTTTTATATCTTCAGAGTGATTTCGCTTTGCATTATTATTTTATGGTGACCTCGTTACCTTCTTTGAAACATGAAAATATTTGTGAAAGTTTGGAATGCTTCCTGTTTTGCATTGTTTAGTGGGTTATGCGACTGAAAATTAAGCTCAAATGATTACTGCTGAATGCCGGCAAGCGTTCAACGGAATTGGTTCTAAACATCCTTTAGTGCGTTCCATACTATCTAGGATGGCAGTAAAACGGCATATGCCACCTTGACACAGGACAAACATAAACCGTTATCAAAAAACACATAAAATGCTAATGTTTAACCAATAGTGCAAACAAGGCTACGTGTGTTTTGTGAGCGTCTCATGCTGTAGATCGTTTACGAAGGTTGTTGCGATAGGATGCAATTATATCACAAATAGCAACGGTCGTAATGAGTAAACTTGCCTAAAAAGGTTATAAGTCATCCCACTCTTCCCTTAAGCGCATTTGGCAGCAGTCAGATAAGATGCAACTTCGCTATCTTGTCAGGTTTTTACAGTTGTCCTCGAAAAACAGAAAGCAGTTATTATAAGATTTTAGACAAAATATGAAAAGCTGTGGGTGACGGATCTACAGAGACAAACCTGACTCTGACAGAAAAACATGGTTACATGTGCGAACAATGCTGGAATTTAGCATTAAATTATCTTCATTTGCTCTCCATTGTTCAGAGCAAAACATGTGAGGCATTGAAGCTTATTCGTTGCAAGTTCGGATTGGGTCTTCCATAACTTTGCTTTGCGTCACCTTTCAGTTTGAATGAAAAAGTGTAAAGTTTTTAAAACTAACTTAAATTAAATTTGTTCATCCGTCAATCGAAAGAAATGTCTTCAAACTTGTAGTGAAATGTATGACAGGGAAAAATTACAGCGCTTGCGATACGCATGTAAAGACAAAAATGGCAATGTGCATTTAATGAGCATGTTCATTTTGTGCTTAGAACCCCTCAAAATACTTTGACATAAAAACTTCTGCAGAATAAAAGGTGAAAAAGTGGCGTGTTAGGAAAGGTGTTTGCGATTTCTGTGACCAGCATTCTATCCATATTTCAGACTATTGTTTTGCTTGATTTTCTTCTGATTATTTATTAACGAAAATGTGCTTTTCCATTGCCAAGTACCTTCTGTTTGCTTTTAACTTCATATTCTGGGTAAGTAAAGCAAGAAAATGAAATATCTGTGTCTTACGACTATATATGAATCTACAATGAGTGTTTACAATTAAGTGTATCATTTGAATGAAAAAAAACAATTTTACCGATTGTAATTTCATTGCACACACAAAATGTTTGAGTTGATATTTCTACTTTGCGACATCTCTGTATGTGTGGCTGGCCTAGATTTAGACAAAGTTCTCGCCTACTGGTCAACAGTAAGCACAAATCTTTAACTACGCCTCGCCTGCAAGATTGAAAACACGTAACGTAGTTTCTATCATCACAAAAAAAACTACATTTTCTTTGCAGAAACAAAGATTTCCAACTTTGAATAATATCAAAAATTATATTAATTTTCAGAAATAAAGTAAGCAAAAAGTCACAAACTTATTCACTGTACGTTCTTCACTTTTGTCTGTTTGTTACGCATGTGGCACTGAACTTAGTGACAGTAAATGAAAAATAATGCATGAACATGTTCTGGGCGTTGATGTGTTATTGGAAGAGAAGAAAATAAGTTCAATTTTCGCGTGGAGAAGAAAATAAGTTCAATTTTCAAAGATTGTGTAAAACTTACTTCAAAACTTTGTCAAAAGCAACTGGAATGAGGAAATTGAACACATTATTTACTTACGCTTGCGCTATTCTTAATCATGAATATTATAGTCTTCAAAACCTGTTCAATCAAGCGCTTCACAAGGGAACGCAAAAGCAAATTATTTCGCCAAAACATAAGGGAAGCTAACCAGGAAGGAAAATGTCCACTTCATCAATCCTAACGCGCTCCTTTAGACCTACGGGTTAATCTTACTCCAATAATAAAATGTAATCCAATAATTTTACAGTTAGCAGGATGTGCTGTTCTTGGGGTTGGAATCTGGATGCAAGTTGATCCCAATTTTCAACAGTCGTTGTCTGCGGCAGGGATAGAGTATGCTTTGGCAGGTTTGTACTCAACACACGTTATACGTTGAGCGTGACGTTTTTGTAAATTCTTGAATGCACGTATTTGTTGCAAAACGCATAAACTTTCAGCTGATATTACGAAAGTTTACTACATTTTGAGGTGGGTTTTCTTTTTGATCTGCAGTAGTTCAAGGCATGCCATTTTGGGACAAAAATACCTCACATGAAATTCGTTCTGATATCAAATCATTACCTCTTTGCTTAAAGAAGTAGTTTTTCTGGAAAGTTGAACATTATTACTCTTTGCAGGACCCATCGTCTTCATCGTGGTCGGATGCATTATGATCATATTTGGTTTCTTCGGATGCTGTGGGGCGATCAAAGAAAGCACATGTCTGCTGACGACGGTGAATCACGATTTCATTTTTATAATAACAAAGTATCACAAAACGTCCATCTCTTCGTGTCATAGCATGTACGCAAGCAAGACCTATTTACGTAGGTTTTACTTGGATAAGATGAATCAACAGGCATTTGAACATAAAGCACAGTGCAAAAGGCATAATATCGGTAAGTCAACCGGTGAAACCACGTACGCCAGTAAAGACATACGCAAAATTGACTCAGCACGTACTGCTACTAAAACGGGGCCAAAACCAGAAATGTTAGGAACGGCGGAACGGGATTTCACAGCCAGTCAGTCAAAGCCACAGGTATAGGCTCTGATAGCTCGCTATTTCCCCCCTGAAAAATGCAACTAACGACAGGCCACAACATCTTATCGATCTGCAGCAGCATCTCCCTACTGCGGTGGGGGAGATCTTTCAGGAAGGTCTCGAAGCATTTCGAAGCGTTGCGATTTCTGGTTATTTGACAAAACCGAACCGAAATGTAATTGATTTTATATGGGTTAGAGTGGCAAATCGGAATTAGAAATCTGCCCATTATTAATATGTCGTTCGTTTATCATGAGTCAATTACTTTCGTTATTTGTTTTTCTGCAATTATCATATTTATTCACAAAACATAATCGGTGAAGGAGATTCGCAAGATAAAAATTTTGGGAGGTACTGAGGGGCAAGTCTCTTAGGAGCAGGAGGCGCCTTCGACTACTCCTGTTCATTGCTCCTCGGATGATTGTTGACGTCATCGCGTGCGTTCAAGCAATCATCGTTACTGCTGACGTCATAAGCACGAGTCACTGGATCGTTTCTTGCACCACTGACGCTCTTTGTTATTGCTTGTTGTAGAGTAAACCTATGTTGCTGTTCTGAATGAAATTCCAAACGAATTTCCATACTTCCGTCCGACTGCCCATGCTCAACTTTTAAATCAGGATCATAAACGCCCAGACCCACTGTTGCAATGTTTTGTAAAAGCATTATGATTTATCCGCCGGAGGGGAATCGGATTTGAATGTAGTTGGGTGTAACGTGCACATGTTCCATCTTGTTTAAGTGAACAACAGGGTCATACTTCTAAGAACAACGATGTATTTTCAGAAAAACAGGTCCAGACGAACTCAGTTACGTTTGAATCAAAATATCGAATGTTGATCGATGTTTGAAGTTGGTCATTTCTTAAACTCATGAGTTTTTCAATATGTTTTCCAGATAGCTATTGTAAGAAAGTGTGTTTCTATGAACAGTTTTAAAGCATTGCCGTTTTGGAACTCTTTAACCTGCTGTCGTATTAAACGCGTATCAAATATTCGGGGCTACGATGGTAAAATGCGAATTAATGCAAGTTTCATTTGAAGCTAAGCGTTTCTTCCTTTGGTAAGCTTAAAAATCAGTTCTGACATCTGAAGAAGAAACACAAGCGATGTGAACTTACATCACCACAACAACGGAATAACAAAACTTCAATGCTAAAGCCTCTGCTAAATTGCCTCAAGCAGAGTTTTAAATTATTTTTCTTTAAATTATTTTTTCAGTATTCCGTTCTCCTGTTCATCGTCTTCTGTGTGGAGCTAGGTATTGGAATTTGGGCGCTGGTGGAGTACGACTCGGTAAACAAACACGTTTTCAAGTTTCAAAGTGTTAAAACTGTTTTAAATTAATTGAAGAGCTTTAATCAGACGCAAAGTCTGATATACATCTTTAAGATAGGTTTGATGGATTCACTAAAACCTGCCTACTGTGCTGTGGGAAGCAGTTTGCATTGACAGCAATTTGCATTATGATCAGGTAAATTAGAAAATATGTTTTGCTTGCCTGCAAGCACACTTTGAAAATGTATCTGCATTTGTGACATACTGAAAGCTTATTTGGAAAGAACGCTCAAGGTAAAACTTTATCATTTCAAGGGAATCCATAAGCAAATAAAATTTTGTTAAGCCCTACCGGGTGAAAATGTACACTTGGTCAAAATGTTTCGCTTGAAACGAACAGACATGGGTTGTCGAGTGGTGTTGTGACGTCTTGCGCTAGCAGGCAGTACGCGAGTCGTAGCTTACCGACATAAAGTGAAAAAACTACTTTTTCCGTTCTTCATTTCGTTGCAATTATTTGCGAACTTGCTGCATGTGTTTTTCTCAGTGAGTTCTTCTCCAAAACATATGAGGCTGTCTGAAGGAAACTGCAGCGGTGCTGCAAAGAAAACGTATCTCTCAAAACAACTATTGTTTCCGTTTGCTTAAAAGCAATTCAACTGTCTGCCAGTGTTTATTTACGGTAGTAGCTGTATTCTTGATTAAAAATCCGACTCCGATCATGCAGTTACTTTTTCATACAAGTATTTCCGCAGTTGTTTTACTACAGTGTTTGAGTAGAAAGGGACACTGTGATGCTTCTTTCCCACATTTATTTGATTGTATGATATTTACGGCATCACAGGCCTTCACCCAATTTGTTTCTAACGCTTCTATGAAGAGAAAGAGGCAAACTACACTATAGAAATCAAGGAAATTCCCAAATTACCGGCAACATAAATGAATACAAAAACCAAATTCACTCAAACTCTTTTTTCAACATTGCAGACAATTTCCTGAATGCCAATTGTGAAGTTCAGCTCCAATGAAATCACAGTAGTTGCGCACACACTATCGCAGCACACATCTGTTCTCTGAACACACCACCGCAGCACACACCTGTGCTCTGAACACACTACCTCTGAACACACTATTTCTACCAATAACGATTACACCAGCGTCCTTGTAACAAGGTTTTTCTGAAAAAAAACGGAAATGGAACTGCTGGTATAAACAAAGCAAAAATTGGTGCATTGGTTGCTATATGATCGGCTGCATAGTGAACAACGATAGCACCGCACTGATTGGATTCCATTGTTGATTCACAAAATGCAGCATTTTGCATTGATGTGTGAAGGAACGTAAGACAAAGTAAATTAGATATAAGTTTTATATAAACTAAAACCACGATTTTGAAAGTAATTTCATTCACACAGATTGACCAAGCGGTTCTGGACGGATTGTTTTTGACGTATCCGGACGATTTGAATCAAGATGACGTGGACAGACCCATCTATGCTACTCAACAAAACGTAAGTGGCTCAAGTTGAATGAAAAATTTTGCTCTTTTGTTTGATTGCGAATTTATTTAAGTCTTCCCACTGATATTAGACGGCACTTCATACAAACATTGATAGTCACGTCATCGTTGAAACATTTATAACAATTGGTGGGAATTAAAGTTAGGCACAGCTGACTATCATATATGGAACTATTCGCAAATAGCATAGTAGAAAGACAAATGCATTTGACTGTCAGCTTTATCTGCACACATTTACAGGTTCGTTTGTGCAGTGCTACAAATGTTGAAGATTCAAATGTAGGTGCCAGAAGCAGAGGATTTGATTAAAATCCAAACCAAAATTAAATTCATCACTTTCCTATGTTTACGTAGCTGACGGCATAAAAGATACTATAAGATCTTTGTATTTTCAAAGGATTAATTTTTGAAGCAGAAATTGTACCTCAGCGTTGGTTTTTGTGTCTATAAAATGAAAACACAGCTAACTTTTTTTTTGCTGTTTTATGGTAAGCAGACGAAATTCGTCTCCTATATTCTCAAAAACAGATTCTTAAACGCAGAGATACAACAAATGCATCCCATCAAGGCACATGTTTAAAATACAACCTTCTTTCCTTCTTTTCAGCTTCACTGCTGTGGAAAGAACGATTCTTGTCTCGATTGGGAGGGTGGCAATTTTTATGGATGCGGCTGCGACATAGATGACGATTACTGCATAAGTGTACCTGACGACTGTAAGGATATGGAATCAGGCAACTCGGGGATTTATGATCAGGTGAATAACAGGGTTGATTGTTTAACAAAGATGTTCGTTTTAATAACGTTAAACAACAAGGACTTTTGTACCGAACTGTAAAACGTATCAATTTCGATTCGTTGCTCTCCCACTTACCAATCCATGAAAAGTATTAATCAAATTCTGTGCAAAAGTTTGTGTTTGTTCACAGTAAAAAACACCATCAAGTATCAACACACGGTTTTGAAGAATATGTCCTGTCCTTAGAAATGCTATCAACTCATATAAACAGCTTATAGGTCTTTTTACTCTTTATTTCAAATTGTTGGGGCGGTAATCTTTACAACAAAAGTAAGTATTTGAAATCGAGAAAGCAGATTTTATTGACAGTTGGCTCGATTTTCGCATTTTTGCTAGGGAGATGCCAGATTATTAAGATTGCGGGAAATAAGTGACTTACTGGTTTTATCAAAACTATCTTAATTTTGCACTGTTGCTTAGTTGATCTGATTAGAAAACTGCACTTTCGAGTTTGTCAAAGTTGTTTTGCAGCCAGTCCAATCGTTGACTCTGCATTTCATCGTTCGAGAGAGACCAACACAGGGCCGTCGTCAGCTGGGTGGCCAATGTTGCCCGGCCACCCCATTTTGATGTTTTGCCCCCCGGTTGCTGCATACATCCAATATTGTATATAAAAAATGTGCCTCCCTTGTGGTTTTTGTCCCCCCTGCTGCAAAATCCCCGCGACGGGTCTGGGCCAATACAACATGGGGTCGGGATTAATTGATGTAATAAAGAGTGAATGCAGTGTTAGCTTTCCTTTCCTTTCTGTTACAATAAATGAAATTAACAGATTGTGTGAGGTTATGAATTTCTAAGCCGACTAGGTTGCCCTAATCAGATTCTATTCAAATAAAACTGCATATGCTTGTGCATATTTCAGTTGGTCCTATGTTTCGTTTTGAAAAGATTACATTTAAAGCCCACAGATTTTGAGTAGAAACTTTTTGAGTGTCCACAGAACTATTTCAGTAACGTTTTCACTTTTGCAATTGGTAAGCAGTTATTTTGTTCTCAATGTATCTGTTGCGTATTTCAACAGTCCTGCTCAACGGCAATTACCAATTTTGTTGAAAACAATATGATCATCATTGGGGCTGTTGGTCTGGCGATTGCGGTTGCTGAGGTTAGTAGTGGTAGTTTTGAAAATAAGAAACTACAATTTTGTATAGTGAACTGTTGTTTATTTAAGTTGAAAAGTGTATTATACTGGTTTTGTCCATAACGCCAGATTATACTTGCAAAAAAATTAAATTTTTGAGTACCATTTCTGTTTATAAAAAAAACTACATTTTATTATATTACACTGCTTTATAATTCAGAAGCTTATGCCAAAAATTATGTGAATTTACTTTTTCTTGATTTGCTCAAAAATACGTTTTGCTTCTCTTCCATTTCTTATCTTGTATTGTACAAGTTTTTATATCAGATTTGTAATGGTTTAGTTTCGCTTTGTTAGACAGTTTTTGTTGTTAAAAGTTTAAAGGTTTCTCAACACTGCTTCAACCTAAATATCTAAAAATATGTCATGCACTTAAAGGGGAATTTTCATTTTCAGGGCCCTGGGCTATTTTAAATTGGGGTCCTTCTGGAAGGTTTGTGACGACTCATGCCATACAAATTAGCACTACACGTGCTCGTTACATTCACTGAACAAATTATTCCACTTCATAAACATAATACTTTATTCTGAATTCCCTCGATATCAGGAACAAAAACAGTCACAAGGAAACTAACGAAAAAGGCAGCGGTGAAGTTATCTGACCACACTCACATTACATGTTTATTGAGTACCTCACTGGCCTCGTGTAATCAGAAAAATGGAGTCTGTCGTTTTGTTCCACACATCATACGTGAGAATAACCAATTCTCAACGCCATAGAAAGAGAATGCTCATCGTCATTCTCTTCAATCTTTCGCGCACATTCTTCTATAGAGATCTTTTGGTAGCGGCGAAGTAAAAGAAGGTGTGTTGAACCAAAACAAAAATACAAATATAGTTGTATACAGAAATGCCGGAAATTGTTCTTACTCCGAAATGTTTGGGATCCCCCGAAATCAGAGGCCCTAGGCTTGAGTCTTTTTAGCCTCATGGTAATTCCGCGCCTGTATGCACTTTTATTATTGGTAAGACAATGACAGAAGAGTAAATTCCGTGTTGTTCTTTCTCGACATATGTAAATATTTTCAAGTTTTGACTTTCGGTAATTAGCTGAAACATATGTTCCAGCGTTGTTTTTGNAAAATACGTTTGCTGCAGTAANCATTTATTAATTCCTGGTNTACGGACTGCAGGTGGCACTGATANAATAATACGAACCGTTTTTTTGACTCACATTTGCTGCTGCGTTTCAGATACTTGGCATAATCGTCTCATGCTGCTTATGTCAGTCCATTAAAAAGGAGAAAAAAGGACATCACGCTTAGAACTTGAAGGCCAATTTCAAAGCTTGGAGAAGACAATTTGGGATTCTCAGACTTCACAACTGCATTCGGTTGTGCAATATGTCCGGTCTTGAACGGGTCCAAACTTTATGATTGTAGCAAACTGTTTTTACGATTTTAATAAATGATGATTTTTCTTTGAAAAAAGTAAAACACGGCAAGATTGTTTTTGAAAAAAAAAAGAAACAAAGAAATGTTATCAGAAGCCCGGACATAAAATGCTTGGTGACATCTGGCATTTTCCGTTTGTGGAAAAGAACCAGGTTGTGCCGATATAACGTTTATTAACGAGCTACTTTGGTGGGAAAGTTTTTGATTTTAGCTTCGTTTCTGAGCTGTACAACTTGTCGAAAAGATGACGTTTTTGCTTTCTTCTTGGTTCCGAATGTCAAATTTTGTCCTTTAAATTTCAAAGAAACATCTGAATTAACAAGTAATTTCATTTATAGTTGCTTAGATGGATGTGGTTGAAACGAAAGCAATTTGCTTACAGTCTTTCGTGTCATTTGTTATCCACTAAACTACCTCTATCGGAATCGTTCATATCGTAAAGTTGTACTTTACAAATATGTTGGTTCATTCACTAAATAAGGATGAACTGCACAGTTTCGTTTTAATTTAGAACAAGGGAATTTGAAAAGGGACTTAAAGTTTCACAGTCAGTTTCCAAAAGAAGCATTAACTGAAGTTACAAATATATTTCTGTAATTAAGTTGTTAAATACGNGATTGTATAAAATTGAATGCAAAAAAGCTTTGAAGCACAGTTACATAATGTTTGTTTTTATGATGTTGTTATTAATTAAACGTACAAACGAGGTAGTTATGGAGGCGTTTTGAAGTCGAACTTGATACAGCGTTCATAGATTATTTCCTCAATAGCTAAGTTTCTTTAAATAAAATTTTTGATGTAACATACTTCCATTTATGAGTGGTCTGTTCATTTTTGCACAATCGCGCAAGTAAAAACCAATCGCGATGCCAAAGATTGTGGACTGCTTTTATTGATGGCATAAATTGGAACGATTTTGGAATTCTTGCATCCGAAGGATCTGCACTTATGAACAGACTAAAGTAAAGTATTCTTGACCTGACTACAAGTTATTTCGTTTGAAGACATTTTTGAAAACATTATTAAGGTCTCGAAATTTCATAGGTTTATTCTATTAGTTAACGCTCCACGTTGGATCTATTTTTTCGGGCCTTTGCAATATTATAACGTGTTTTTTACAAACCGCCTGAACCACTATTGTTGAGCAGCTGGGACACACTATAATATACTTCATGTCATGGAGTTGTAGCCAATCGCAAGTTAATGTTGTTTCGAGAACTGTTAGTCTCTCTAGTTCCATATTATATCTTAATTGCCGACTCATGATAGTTTAACAAAAAACAATATGCAGTTGAGAAATTATATGGAGTGAAAGTACTACCTAACTGCGTAAATTTACGTTTTACTTTCAAATGTAAAAAATAGTTGTAGTAACGCCCCAACGATACACCATTACATCACCTGACACTTAGGCAATGACGACGAACATTTCGTGGCACATTTCATGACATTTCTTAAGTTTCATGGGGATATTTTCAAGAAGTGCCACAAGCTATAGCCTAGTCCAGTGTGGTCTAACTGCTGGGCGGCGGGCCGCATGCGGCCAGCTGTGGCGTGTTAACGCTTTATCAGCGGTTATCAGCGGCCCACAGCGTTCAGAAATACCCACAGGGTTATCAGCGGCCCACAGCGTTGACCCGCCCCAGCGTTATCAGTGGCCCGCGGAAGCAGTCAGGAAATATCTTCAAATCCAAACGTTTTTTAAAAGCGTGTGAGGTTACATTTGTCTCACTGAATTGCTTGCGCTGGACAAAGTGCATTAATTGCACAAGAACAATGAAAAATGTGAATAATACCTTTCCTGTGTATCATTATTGTTTTTGTTTCATTTATTTACTTCTGATAAAATTAGAAGGCAGACCTTCCGCTAAGCCTCCGCTGGAGCACCTTACTGGATAACGTCTGTGTTTTTTGTTGCCCCGGATTTCGTTGTCTTGAAGAGTACATCTGGCCAGTACCGTCGCCAGAAAGTCATCAATAGGGAGGCTTTGGGTTCGTGCAGGAGGGGCTTGACATTCAAATTTGACAAAATTCCACTAATATACAGTGTTTCATATTTCAATTTGGGGATACTTGGAGCTTTTTTGGGGTGGACTAAGTCCACCAAAACCCCCGTAGCGACGGGAATGCATCTGGCGCAATGAACTCAGTACCGCCAAATAAATCTGTCTGTCTATCCGTTAAACGCGTCCTTCTCAAAGTGGCTCCCGAGCCAAATTAAATGCCCATCAATGCAAACAGGTGATTTTAATTAGAACAAGCATAACTTCTTTTGATAAAAATGTACAATAGTAACGGTTTTAGAGACTGCAGATAGCTTCTGGAAATTAGTCAGCAAAGATAGATTTCCCAAACTGAAAGATTTCGTACTAAAAATGCATTCGACATTTGGGAACACATACACCTTTTTCAGTTTTGGAACTTGTGAATCTGTTCTTTCGCAGTCTGAATCATTTCGTTGGAAGTGGTCCGTAAGTAGCCACGTTTTTGTAAAATATCTCGTAAGTCAAAAGTAGTTGGCCCACGCTGGCCTTGTCATTGGGTGGGCTTATCAACATTAAATTTTGGAGATTGAAGTGAATAACTCTGCAAAGGTAACGTTGTTCTGTTTCAGTAAAACGGCTGTTTTTCTATGTGATGTAATGATGTTGGAAAATTCCGTTNTTGAAAGCGAGATGGTGCAGCAAGTGTGTTTTCGTAGATAACTTAGAGTTCAGATTGTGTTATAGGCTTTAACTGCAAGTAGAGTGATTCCGAACCAGCCGATAGGCAAAACGGTTTCGTAAAAGTCTCCTTTCTTCTACGGTACACGTAACATTTGCAGTCATAGAAAAATCCATTTCAACAAGAAAAGCTGACAAAAGGTTTTGCTAACATTTTGATCAATTTGAGGCATGAACCTTAGTCTGAAAACCTAACGCAAGGGCAAACGATATGTTTGGGTATGATTGCGGTGAAGGTTTTCATTAAAAGTGGCGTAAATCGAAACATTTGCACAACTTGGCAATGGCTGAACTGAATAAAGTTGTTCAGCGCAATTACTGTAGAACGTAAGGCGTTGTAATCACTGCAGAACATTAAAAAGGCCTATCACACTTGGCCATTTTCGTAATACAGTTTTGCAAATAGAGGTATGTTGGTAACGAACGAAGGCAAGTAATAACACTATGCACGACTAATTTGATCAAACCTAATAGCTAGACCAAGTTTGCAGGTCGCGATGAAGATAACAAGCCAGTACTCAACCAGAGCCGGTTTCAAACCTATTTCATCTGTTTTATCAAAGTGACCCCGCACCTATGGAGGGCTCCGCGCAAGTGTCGACAGAGTTGACATATGAATCTTTTTGTATATTCTAGTAGAATTAAAACCAGGGACGCCGGAGTGCGGGTGCATGACGGTTGCATGGTGCCTTTTTATGAAAAAATCATAGAAAATATGACTTCATGGTTTACCAAGATCGATTTAAAACAAATTCATTGCAACTATTCGCGCACCCAGAAAGCTCGGAATGGTTTTCCATAATTTCTGGTATTATGTTTAAGGTCAACATTGTTGCTGAACAGAAACAAACGTAATTGGTAATGTTCTTTTTTTATAAATTATATTCCCCTCAACTTTTTTACTGCCTTCCACTGCCCTACCGCTGTTCCGGCTTCCCTGATTAAACTCACGTGGAATAAACAATGAAACGTTTTTACATTACTGAGATCATATTATCAAACTTATATAGCCCGCTTTATGCAGTACATAGATTTGTTTTTGGTTGAGGATGGGGATACTATGCGAAATAGTAACATACAGATATGTTTAAATCTGCAAAGTAGGTATCCCGCCATCGCACCTCCTTAACTTTTTTGTTTGATCCCCTGGAATGAGCAAACGATTAAAGTTATGTGGTATGCGGAGACTAAAAACCAACAGGTAAGAAAATTTGACAAAACATGCTGGTTCTATTCATGCATATGCAAAGAAAGAAAAAAAATAAGAAAAGTGATTATGAGGAAGGCGGCGACAGGCAGAAAAACCAAGACTCAATCGAAAAAGAAAAACAAGACCCATTTCAGTTTGTGAGTGCCTGATTGTGATCTTCATGATGCTTTATTATTCCTTATATCTTTAAATAAGCCCGAAACATGGTATCCTTTCATTTTAAATTCTTGCAAGAACATTTTAGGGGTGGAAAGGGCGGTACCTTTATGGTGGGTCCCGGGCGGCCCTTAGCCTCGCTACGCCACTACATGTGTGAACAAATTATCCCAATCTGCATTGAAGTATACACCTCAATTATTACATCAGCGACAAATTTTGGCGATGAGGGGATTTTTGGATTCCATTCCGTGTAAACAAAAATGTATGTCACGGATTTACGTGGATGAAAAGAAATGCTTGAGAAATATCGAAATGAAAGCTCTGTTGGAATTTTTGTTCATTAGTCTGTGAAGAACCCTTAAATTATTTCTGCTTTTAACCAAAATTGCTTCCATCTTTAATCTTTTGCATAGAAACTGCTTACAGTAGTTTGCTTGGAAGCCCAAACAAATTCTAAATTTATTATGTATGGTGACTGAGTCAGAACGTAACTTTTCGGAGAATAGTAGTTTACATGAAATCCATCGGCGACGGTGCACGGTACTTGTACTTGCTATTTCATCCACTTTTCTTGCGTCAGCTACTCACTTTGCATTACCATAACTCGCCAGCGATTGAGCTAAAGAGCTCTTCAAACCTGTGACGATGCGGCAAGTCTTCTAGTTTATATTGAAAAAATTTGGAAACTGTTGGTTTTTGTGTGGGTGCCGTCATACAGGGGTTAAGTTTACCTATTTTTGGCTGAGGTCACCGGTCCCTGGGCGCCAACGCCAAGAGCGAATTTTTCACTCATATTGATGTTGGAAATTAGGTTATAATCCGAGAAGAAAGAGCCCTTATTTTTATTTTTATTTTTTTACGACCAGACACGAAGTCCATAGTATAAACACACAGACGCTGTAGAAAGCAGGTCAATAAAAACAGACAA
>JGI24158J21664_10005567_pt1 | contig 16477 bp, 9 predicted proteins | sample Ectturendosymbi3_FD_21664 | JGI IMG/M metagenome (IMG submission 21664)
GTCAAACTTATCAAATTTCCTGCGGAACACCTGACGATCTTTCACGGAACACTAGTTTTCCGCGGAACACCGGTTGAAAATCACTGTCCTAGGAAGAAGCCTGTGAAAAACCACTATGCTCTGGGTTGGCCTGCAAATAACTAAACTGGCGAGTTTTGCAAGGTTCCGTGCCTCTTTATACGATTTCTTAAACCACGCTGCTTTTTTCCGGTGTATGTGGCACCACAAAGTATTAATGGGTTGCCGGTCTTCAAACGAAAACCAGCTTTGAAGCTTGTGGCCGAATCAAAACCACAGTAACTCTACGTTCTCTGCGGCGCAGCAGAGTCGTTGAATTCTTGCCGTGTGCTGTTATATACAGCGCGCATCTTACATAAGGTACAGCAGATGTTTCGATGTATACTCGCGCGGAGGAGCGGCTCAGCAGAAGAAAAACGTTGCTGCGTAGCACCGTGCTTTCTGATAGATGATGAATTGCTGGTTGCAACGGTCCACAAAACCGTAAAGGTAACCTTCGCAAGACAACATTCGTTCAACGTTCGTAAGCTCCGGTTGCATCAGTTCGTAAAAGCTGGCGAAGACTCATTGCACGGCAAGATGAAGAGTTAAGAAATTTCGTTTCCTGTGCAACGACATGAAGTACCCCGCCGTTCAATGTTTTCACGGCTTCGTGTGCAGCGGAGCGAAACTAAACTTCCGCTCTGCGCTCATACTTTTGCAGGAAGCTTGCTGCATTGATCCATCACGGCACTGATGATGGCAACTGTGTTCACCGAAATGTCTACGTCAGGCCTGGCCAACCATGCGGCTCGCGCTTTCATGCAGCTCTTATGTAAATACCGTATTTATTCGTGTATAAGTCGCAAAATTTTGTACCAATTGTCCACCTTCAAAGTCGGGATGCAACTTACACACGCATTGCGTGGAAGCGTGCTTGGCGGCGTGTGCAAGCACATAACACACGCGCGCGCATTTACGCGACACAAGTGTTAGTGACCGTGTTGCTTGAAGATTGTCCAAGACAAGGAACGCCAGAAGTCCCACTAAGTAACAAAGCAACATGCATAACAATAAATGACTTGTAAATTTCTGTCATTATTATGCTGTTGGTGTGTGTTATTTACAATAAATGTAGCTAAGCAAAGGTATGCGTGTGAGTGAGGAAGAGATGGGGTGATGTTCATGTGTGCCCATGTGTATGATGCGACTCTTTGCGGTAACCTGGGCTGTGGAGCCAGGACTCAAATTTAAGTCTCCGGCTCGAGGCATCTAAATTATTTGCCTCCGGGTCCAAAATCTACATGTTTTTGGCTCCGGCTCCGGAACGATGCGATCCAATGAAAACTAAAAATCATTGTATTATTTGTACAACTCGCCCCGCAAACTGTGTCTGTGGAACCGGAACCCAAATTTCAGGCTCCGGCTCCAGCTATCCAAAACTGCTTGGGCTCCGGCTCCACAGTCCAGGCGGTAACACAGTAAGAAACGTGGCTCTTGGCCTCTGACTGGTTGGCCACCCCTGTATCACTTTTACTTGTTTTGCGTTGGCGTTCTTTACATCATTCAGACGCTCAGCACCTCCGTTTCCGTGCGCCGCAATGTGATGTTTGTTCCAGAGTTGGCCACGGATCCGGAGCCGAAGTCACAATTTTGTGAAAAACCGGACACGGTGTCACTTATTTTTGACAGTGGCAGGAGTCTCTGCATCTTCTTTGTAAATGCCATTGCTTAATTACAAACATTGTTGAATTTCGGTTGCACTGGTTTGCGGAGTTTGAACCGCTGTCGGATTCTCAAATTTGACAAAAAAAAACTCGGAGGCGGATCCGGATTCAAAAGTTTTGAATGGGAGCGAAGCCGGAAAATGTGACTCCGGCCATCTCTGGTTTGTTCCTGACAAGTGGGCATGAGAACAACAAAGACCACGTGGTTTAATCAGAGGAACAACGTTTGCAGTTGTATAACTCAACCACCCTACACAGCAACCAATCTCACGCTACTTTTCAACTTTTGCACCTTGAACCCCCTGTGAACAAAAATCCCTTAGAATTTTCTTCACTGGAAAGGTGTGCGAAAACGAGTCGTTGAATTTTTCTACAGGTCGCCTGGACAGAAGGAATTTCTAAATTGCAAGTCTTGCTTCACATGAGGAAAAACAGAAAAAACCACTGGAGATTTCATAGGAAGTTAGACACGTGCCAGGAAGCACGAACGACAACCTTTTACAATGAACTTATCGGCCAGCCACGTCACTACAAAAACATTTGCATTGAAGCTTTTGCAGCAATTAGCAACTACAATTGGCAACATGCCAGAATATGCCCGCAGAATTTGTTGCGATGTCACGAAAAGGATGCGTTGTGCTTCATACTTACTCGACAGACGCCAAATGTCGCGATTCAAGGACGCTGATCGCATAATCGAGATTCCGACGCAGCACATCCAGTGACAGCAAATTCCCGCTCGCAACGGTGGTCAGAATGCCACGCAGTCTAAACACAGACAAGCGCCGGTTGCTAAAAGTGCACAAATGTGCTGGCATTGAAAATATCAAACCAGGAGATTTTCGATGAGCTATTTTTAATCGGGAAAATAACAAACGAGTTATTTCGATGCTCATGCCGTGAACGTACGCAGCTGGCGAGCACGCCAGTTGTACTTTTCACGGTGAAGGGAGTGGAAGGCCAAGATCTAACTTCGTGCAGCAAAAAGTTCCGCACGACCGCACCTCGGCACTCGTGTTGGCCCTAGGACATGACAAGGGTGGGCAAATCGCGGCCCGCGGGCCACATGTGGCCCGCCACAGTGTTTTCAGTGGCCCACGGAAACGTTCAGGAAAAATATTCAAATCTGAAATTTCCTTCAATTTATCACAGTACATGTCAGTGCTGAGGCTGCCTTGAACCGAGACTTGCTTTTATTTTCATCAACTTGCTTCTATTTGCATTAGAAGACACGGCCCTCCGCTAAACACGGCCTTCTCAAAGTGGCCCCAGCGCCAAATTAATTGCCCACCCCTGCCCTAGGAGCATGACCCGACGGTGGCAAAGATCAACTACGCAGTGTACCAGCATTGCTACCTCAATTCTGTTGACGTGGCTTTTTCGCAGGTATAAAAGAGAAACGCTTCAATGATTCATTCCCTTAGTNAGAAGNATTCCAGCTGGAGCTACAGTTTGGAAGTGGAAGCAAACATCAATTAGACNGGAACAACACTGCCAGTGAATTTGAAACCTGGTTCCGCAAATTCATCGCAGGNCNTTAGCCAGTGTTAAGTGGGTGACGAATTGTGGCATCAGCGAATACAAGGCGGCTGCTTGAGGTTTTGAGACGATGGTGAATCAGCCAGTCCGGCTCAAGCGATAACAATTAAAGTGATGTCTGCTTTCAACCATGTTTGTAGCAGAAATACCGTTTTCAAGAGGTAGCAAACCTTCTGAGATTGTACAAGACAACCGAGTGTCGGTATTAGCTTTAAGGTAAAGCCGACTTGTGGCAGCATTCCTCATAAGAAATTAAATATTAAATGCCACAAAACAAAGTAGCAGTTAGGCGCACCACCAGTTGCCACAGGATTAGCGCAAGAAAAAGAGCGTTCTTTTTACGTCAAGAAGTACATCTTGGAAAGCTGAGACAAAACGCTCAGGTTCTTGTCATACGATCTTGATCGAAATCAACAAACCTCAATGCAGCGTGGTCCATAGCGGCGACATTTTTCGGGTCGAACATCCCTTCACGCTGTCGCAGGTTGACTGTCGACGCCAAGGCATTTCGTTCGTTCGTCCACGCAATTGAGTCCAACGAGTTGTTTTCAGCTGTTACCGCAAAATTGACGCAGCAATTAACTTGCGAGCCTGCGTTCCGATACCACGTGAGCTTAATTTCTCATACCGTCCGTGCGCAATTAATTGCTGATAACAAGCCCAAGACGTACGCGTGGGTTTGAGCACAACAGAATGACGATAGACATGTAGCTGCTTAACAACGCAGTGGAAGTTCTGTCGGGCATGTGGCGTTCCAAATTGTGAACACGGGACCATGATGTTCTTACGCCACAAGTTTGTTTCATAGAACACGCTTGTTGCGAGAGAATTCGAAGTTGTTGTGCAAAGTAATACTCCTATAACGCTGGCAAAAGGGTCTTCGACAATACGTCTGAACTAACAACATGTATTTCCATGCAAACGCGCATTCACTAATTTCATAAATAAGGTATCAATAAGTGACGTCAATGGAACAGAAACCGTCTCTTTGTTGGGAAACGGTTCCAGACCTTGGCTTTGTTACCCAGAGTGTGACAAGCTCCACACAAAAATAAAACTAAAAACGTTGGCACTCGTGCAAGTGGAGCGTCCTTACTGTAAAATAGGCAAGACATTTACCGCCGTATGAGCTTGCTCCCAGAAATAAAACATCAACACTAGAATAAACAGGCCCGTAACTAAGGAGGGCGCAGAGTTTGTGTTGGACATAGTTTAAAACTATTAGACATATCTTTTAAAAATTGGGCCCCTCAGAAAACTCTTCTCTCCCCCTGGTATCCCAAGCTGGTTACGGGCCTGAAAACAAACAAACGTACCCGATGGATGACGAACGGCCGTGATGGCCATGTTCGTTAGTGGTTCCCGCCCGTTACCGGGTGGTCTGGAGTACACCGTGCCCCCCACGATGGTGGTAGCAGCTTGATTAAGAGCTTTAGAAGGTATGTGTTCCAGCACTGAATTTGCCGAATTGCGTCTTTGCCCCGGTGATTCTGAACAGAAAAGAAAGCAAAGCTTAAAGCAGCTATGCATAAACATGAAATGAACTTCAAGCTTGGAAAAATCGCTGTTCATGGTAGTTAATCTTAAAGAATTGCGAACCTGGTTTGTATGCAACGTTGGCGCAACAACCTGGGTCAAAATGATAGTTCGTTAATCAATAAGAAGTTTTTTCACACGCGAACTCACATCTCAGGTATGGGAGGGGCTTGAGCTGTTGATCGACTAGTCAAGCACAAAATTTTCGTTGTGTTGCATTTTTCCAATGGTTACTAGCTATCATCCATTCTATGAGGAACACCTCTTGGAAGCAGTCACCAGGGCCTGGTGCGCATACAAACTTCAAATTCGCTTCCGTCGCTGCTTTTTTTCAGACAAAAACAGTGCAGTATCGCACGTGAAACGTACTGTTACATTCATCGTTAATCGTAATATTTAATGGCAGTTTTAAGAAAATATTGTTTTTGCTCGCCTAATGTCTCACAGGCTACAAGGAGCACGTGACCCGCGAACACAAAAAGAGGAAGTGACAAATGATTTTTTCCACATCTTAAAAACACTGTAGGAACTGCTGGTCACAAAAAACTGTAGACGCCAAAAACCTTCATAATGATATTCCCTACTTCACTTTAAAGCATTTGCAACGCATCAAAAACTAGTCGTGCAGCAACGTACACAGATGGAGCCAACTTATTCAAAAGAGTATCTGTGGTGAAAAAAAATGGATAATGGCAACTGAAAGCAACGTGTGACATCGCTGTTGCTGACTTTCCGCATACGTTGCGCGATGTTAAGTTTTCAACGCAACTTTCAAAACAGCGATGGGAAACATACGGCGCTTTTCGACTTTCCCGTTCTGTTCCCATGTAATGCGCCTGGACGCATATGGTACCCAAGCAAAGAATAAACCTCTGATCTTTTGGAGCGGCCCTTGGGTACTTGCTTCTCGTATCTGCCACAGAGAAGTTGCAACCTCGTTCGACCGTCACCTGTCCGAGCGAAAGCGAAAACTACTTTCGTGGAAAAAAGATTCACTCAGTTACTTCAGCAAAACATGAGAAGCTGTTTGCATGATTGATTGTTTGAAAAAATACCCAACTTCGCTTAGAAACACTTCATTTTACGTTTGTGAGCAGTTTTCATACAAGATGTCGCTTTAAAACCAGACTATAACAAAAGCTTCAGCCTCAAGTCTGCTTTTTCTTTCTTGACGAGCACAAAACATTATCTTCGTGTCCGAACACAAACGTGCGTAACTCTAAGATGGCGTTGCTTCACAGCTGCAGTAACATAAAGCTAAGAAAAGAATGATTGCGATCTCATGCTGTAAATGTCAGCACTTGGGCCGAAGGCCGAAGTTGGCGAAACGCTTCTGGCGACTGTTCCAGCCTGGTCATTGTGCCAACTCCCAGCGGAGCTAGATTCCACATTAATCCATTTACCGAACAATTGCACGACAAAATATATACTGCAACTTTGGCAGAGAAGCGAAAACAAAGCCTAGCATTTTCCCCGAGTAATGATTCTAGGGTCTGCACACGTCTTAATTGTCTTTACAAGATATTATAGCAAGCGTCTCCTATCGCTGGCAAATATTGTAAACTTGTGATCTTAGCTTCCGAATTTATTGCAAAGATCTAAATCCAAGTGCATAATTATAAGCAACGTGCTTCTTGCTAAACTTGGCATTTTAGAGACTACACCTTATACGCAATTAACGATCCTTCATGCAAAATGCTTTTTCACATGCAATGTACAATTGACTAGATTGCTTCTAACAAAAAACTGCTGCACCCACTCTCTTCGTTAAACGTTCTATTGCCAATAAGCACCTACAATGGCGTCTGGTGTTCTCGCCTCAGGGAAAAGTTAATCGCAAATAGAAGCGTTTGTCATTTCGCTATTTCGTTCCAACTATTAGCGTTTGATTGCTTTGCGCCAAAAAGGCTTTCTTTACGCAGTTGCACCAGAGAGGCGCTACTCTACTACCATCATACCGACACAACGTTTCACGAAACCTTTCATCTAAATTGTTTGAGTGGCAGCCACTGGGACAAAGTTAATGATGCTGCCAAACAGCGAAGCAGAGTTTTAAATGGGCTTGAAACGCGGCACGAGTCCCCTGACACCTAGGAGATGCCTTTGAGCTTCATACGTCCACGCCAAAACTGACTGGCACCTAAAGCAATTCACTGCCACGTCGTCAAGTCTCGTTTTCTAAATATCCAGTGGGATTTCACCGGATATGATCTTAGGTTAAACATGAATGACGAACTCCGCGTAGAGTTGCGTCAAGGTCCATAGCAACGTTATATAAGCAACCACACTCAGAATCATAGACGTTAGCCAGGAGGGTCCAGGGGGCCAAGCTCCCCCAAATTTTTAGAATATCTAATCATGTTGTGCTTTGAGAGGCGGTATCCCAAACAAAATACTGTTGCTAGCCTGAAATCAAAAATCCCCCCCAAAGTTTTGGGTTGGCTACGCCACTGCTCCGAATGAAGTTTTAAAGGAATTATGGCAATGTCTCCATACCTACTGCAAAATGCCTAACATATTAAACAAAAGATACGTTTAATCAAGACAGCACTTGGCCAGATTAGCACGATTTTGTCAAACAAAATCGCCTACCGATCACACAGCAGCGTCAGGACCGAAAACCCGGCACTGCTGCCTTCCCTTGTCTCCACTTCTCAACTCTTTCACATGTTTTCCTTAAATTATCAAGAAATTCCGCTATCAAGAAATAGCGCGTAATATTAGAACCAGCAAGACAAGAAGTGTGGTGAAATAGTGCAACAGTGAAGCTCGAAAACATCTTTTTCAAGTCACAACACAGCACAACGCAAAAGTAACGAGATTACAGCCCAACCACATGTTTATGATGGGTCGAGAACATCCATAAGTATAACCGCACCGTACATTTACGCCAGATTGCAAATATAACTGTCCAAAGTTCCCATTACGCTTTGCCTGAGGCACAGAGTCACAAATGGAACATCGACACTATTCCAATTATGATTAGAATTACAAATAATTTCATTTTGTTATGATTTAATGAGTCGGCGTCATCAGTAAACCGCTTTAAAATAACGCTTTCCTTTTCAAAAAAAGTAATTTGCGTGAGCACCCTCCGCTATGCAGTTCCTTGCAGTTGTAGAAAAACAACCGGGCAAAGCAAACAATTTCTTTCCGTCTGGTTCGTGATCATTTTGTGTCCAGCGTAACATGAAGCATGCTGACACCACGAATTTCTGCACATCAAAATATGTCAATCAAGTTCCACAGTTGGGAGTTGTTGTTGTGAAAATTTCTTAGGTCACGTGTCGCTGTCTATAAATTACCGGCGAATAAAAATTTTTGGCTTTGACCTTTCGACAAAGCTTAAAAATACTTGCAACATACGCCATTAGTTGCACTTGGCTCAGATCAAAGATGTCCGACATAAAGATTACCTCAAAATCGGCTACTTCATCTGATGCTTTAGATCTGCTGCTGTATATTCACTGCTAATTAGCTGTACTTGCCGCCAAACACAGATGTACAATGACCTGATTCAGTGNGTAATACGTGACACAGGAAACGGTCAACACTTCACATCCTTCTCGGATCTTATTCACCAAGTGGTAAATGGAAAAGAACAATCTCCCTGGGCTAAGTCTATCAATAAAATTTCCTCAAAAAAGTCAATGAAACCGCGAACTAATGCGCATCAGAGATATTTTATGTAACTGCTCTCCACATATGAGGTAAGCAAGGTCTACAGCAGCGATCGGCAAACTTTCGTTATGATGGCCCAAGCCGTCCTTTAAGTCGCAATTAACGGCTCATGCTTATTTTTGCGGGTCAATTTCAAACGTATGCTGTATAACTGTATTCAGTTACCTGTGACATAGCAATGCTATGTTTATGTGATAAACTATATAATGACAAAAACAATGCTTTGTTAGCGTCAAACAATCAATGTTCCATCTAACTGTTACAGTAGCCAGTGGTGTACGATCTTGGGGTAAAGTGGGTGCAAGCCCACCCCCAAAGTTTTGATTTGTCAAAAATTTGGGCAAAGAAGCTTCAACATTTCTAACAATATTAATGAAATTACTTCCTCGTTATTGAGTGTACAAATAAAAGTTTATTGTGTAGAAAACACACCAAAATACACATAAAATCAACAAACTGTTTTTAGTAACTTCGTATATTAGTTTGTGAGAGTTGATGAGTAACTGATTCACTTGAAAGTTTGGCCAAAGAAGGCATTTCATCTATGTGCTTTGTTAATTGTATTCTGAGGGAATCGAGTATACTGCAAGGTACCTACTTCATATCAATAGAATCTATGCCAGGCAAGTACTACACAGAAAAAGCTTTCGTTTTTAATTTCAGTTACCGTGTTTGGATGAACACATTTTGCCATACAGTTTGTTGCATATATGTGCAGTTGAACGGATAATGTTGTGAGACTCGTGGCTTAAGTCATAAAATATAAGTAATGTGATACATGCCACATATCACATGCATTTCTTCAGCAAAGGAACAGCTTCAGCCCTCCTTCAGCTAGATCTGAGGTTCCTTGATGACAGCAACAGTTGGAATGTGAATGGAAAACCTCAGCACTGTGAGGAAGATGTTCAAGAATACTGAACTAGCTGGCTTCTGATTTTGTTCTTGCACAGCCTAGCGTACTTTTTTCAGCTGGCTTATTAGGAACCAAATTTCAAGCAACAAATTTTATTTTTCAAGTCTATGGCAATATGGTGTTCAAGACAAATATAATGTACCAACGTGAGCTACAGAAAATTTGTATGGAGAAAGTTTGTCGCATAAAAGTTTTTCGAGCAAATTTAGGGAAATTAGGGCAAAATATCCTTTGCATCCCCCAAAAATTCCCTGCTCCTACACCTATGACAGTAGCCAATTCTACAGTATTGATGCAGACAACAGCAGTGAACTAACGCAGGCATAAGGGCGTTGTTTCATTATGCTTTGAGTTGTTGATTACATCAAAAGAAGTGTTCCAACCAAGGCTGTCGTGTTGAGAAAAAAGTGTGGGAGCGCACCCAAAAAACGAGTCATTATCAAGAGCACTTCAAAATCTTTTTTTTAAAAATACGTTGACTATCTGTGCGAAAGACTTGAACCTCTGTGCACGTGGATTGAGACGCAGCCACGCATCTATGAAGGTCTTGAAGGTGAATCACAACAGATATTTGCAGCAAGTTTGCAAGAAGGACGTTGGTGCCACAAATACTTCGCCTTCGAGGAAGTAACTGATTCAATGGTAAGGCAAAAACAAAGACCAATAAACCTAATAACGCCCTGCATCCTGCTTCGCAGTATACTTAAAACTTCACGTCTCGTAAAAGTAAGAATGGCGTAACATAGTAACCCTGTGGCCCAACCCAAGCGGCTTAGATGCAATAGCCATTGGACTACGGATTAGAACATCTCGCTTCCAAGGTTAAGGATTATAGTAACTGCAACCTGGCTGAGTGATTTCATTTAACGACCTAGCAGCATCTGTCAACCGAAACCCGTGGCGTAATATACATCATGACGAAAACCACATATGAAGGCAGAATCGAAGTAATGAAGGCCAACTCATCTACTAATAAGGTTTGAAAACAATATAACTAGTGAATACGGTGAAGATTTGCTCTTGAAAAAGATGTTCTAAAAATTGCGCATGGGTTGCCGAGCAAAACGTTTGAATGCTATGTTTATGTCATAAAGTCGGAATTAGCGATTCTTCGCACAGCAAACCTATATTAACAGCGTCAAGGACGTTTCGTTCGTAAATATAACTCATAAAACGACCAGAATTGAGGAAAGACTTAACGGACGAAGCTGGATATGAAAAAGTTGCATTGTTGGTTAATGTTGGTTTTAACAAGGTGTCATACCCACAATACAGTAACGTACGAATACTTCCAATCCAACTCAAAACTTTTTCGAGCGCACGTTTTAGAACTGATTTTATGCTGATGGCGGAGACTCACCCTTTTTCATCGTTAATAACATAAATACGACCACGACGAATTTGCAAAACCTGAGCAATTTTTCAAGACTCGATTGCGACTTTTTTTATTTTTATTTTTTGCTATGCACTGAGGATGATAACAGTAGTTATCGACACGTTTGCAAGATGTCAGTTGTATCGATTGCGATTCGAAGTAAATCTTCTACCGCGTCAGAACGCTCTAGCGCAGTCTGCCAACTAAACCTCGTGCATTAACTTGACTCTTCACTGGGCTAATCCGAGAAGATGTGGGATGATCTGAGTACTCCAATGCTGCAAATGTTTTTGCACAGCAGTGAAACAAATGAACTTAACAAAAGTTTAAAACCGAAAACGTTACTCGTGATAAATATCCGCAAAGATGATCCCCGAAGTTGAGATGAAACATGCCCCACAAAACGACCTGTTTTTAAGTCAGATGGCCAGTTCCAGTGCTGATGCTTGCGTTGCGGCAGTCTGTTATTTGCGATGTAAAAAGATATCGAAACGGAGAATGAAAGCTTTGTTTTTACACGAAACCACGGGGGGCTTAGGAAAAGGAGGNAGACCACCTTCGGCATATCTGTGGTGTTAACTCTTNATCACGAAACGGCGCGNACTCACCTCTGGGGTTCAGCAAGAGCCGATGCTTTCGACGTTTCTTCTTTACGCCAGTNGGCATATCGAAAGAAGCAGCACTTAACGCAAANACGGTAACAAATGAAAATTTAATGATTGCTTTGAAGAACGTTCGTCTTNAGCCGCACAGCTACCACAATCAATCAGCCTGCCTTCCTCAAATGTCAACTTCCAAGCGCAATTTCGGCTCAAATTTTGCTGCTCATTTACAACCCACGAAAAAATCAATCGAGCTGTTCTCCTGCTTCTAAATTTTGACTAATTATCATAAAAACTTTTTGTTTTTCGGTAATAGTCACAGTTGAGCGGAAAAAGCAATGGGAAAAGAGGAAGAATTCGCGTAAGTATTTTATTTATTGCGTATTGTGAACAACAACTTGTATGATGAAAGTGGAATTGCTTTCCTTTTTATTCACACTGGAACATATTTCCTCCTATAATTCTCAACATTTGTCCTTCAATACTTGCATTTCGTTAAAAAATGGCACGCGCTTTAATATACTCGTATATTAGAGCAGTGGTGCGCAACCTGCAGCCGCTTGCGGTCTGCGATGAAAATTTATGCGGCTGTGCACTAGTAATTTAAAATATAAGTTATGACGGCCGTGCATTAAAACTCTATGTCTACTGTATGAGGATACTTAGCAGAAAGACAGCCAGGCAGACGTGTGGAAGCAGGCTATGTTCAGTGTGTGGAAGTACAACAGAAACGATGCAAAAATTTAATATATCTTGAACTCACTGGCGTCGGCAATTCATAAAAATAAAAGTAATGCGGCCGGCAAAGGTTGTGCACCCCTGATTTAGGGCCTTGCAGTTCTGCTTACACCGCTAAACGATGCTCAATCAATCCACCAAACGAGGAGTCTTCTTTAAATACCACGAATTCAAACATCATTACGAAACAACTTAAAAAAGTATCGAAGCCTAGGTTTGCTTTACTTTTGATGCACCGTAAAAAAGCAAGCAACTACCGGGGGCAGAGGTATGTGACAGTGACTGAAACAACAAAAGTACATTCTCAGCTGAAAATTCATGTCAAACAAATCCTAGACCCTTCAGAAAATCGCTGATCACACCATTCTTTTTCGACTTTGCATTTGCCTTTGACCTTTGAACATCATGCGCTCCGGCACAACCGCTGACAACTGAATTGATTTAAATGCAACATTCTTGGCCGTTTACCCAAACTTTAGCCAGTCAAAATTGCTTTAGTCTGATCGAAAATAACTGTAAACTCCTCGCAAGTTTTCGAAGACTTCGGTCATGTTTGCTTCAAGAGCGCGTAGCAGTTTCGAAACAAAAAGCCATCATTCACAGATCATTTAGAAATATGTGCAGTCGAGGCAACTGATGCATCTAAAAACTTTAGTTAACGCTGCCAAAAGCTGATCGCCGCGCCCCCACTGCAATACGGAACTATACAAGCCAACAAGCCAAGCGAAAACAAAAAACGAAAGGCGATACGGACATCTCAATCGCAAGTCAGCTGAGGCATTGTAGACATGACCAACAATGATCACAAAGAAGCAAAGCTTCTCAATAGAGTCACAAGAGTAAACGCACCTGGAAAAAATTAGCTACCTTTTGACGAAAGGTTTATAGCTCAATATTTTTTGAAACCTACACTTGGAAAAACGATATCTGCAGTCCAAATGTCAAACGAAACGATCCGGGACTCGCAACGGAGCCACTGTACAAGTTGCCGAGCCTGATTTAGAGACGGCCGAGCTGTACAACCCTGCGACATCAATAACTGATTATATTTGTCGTTTCTAACGAAACAAACTGTATAAGCAGTAATAAGCATGGAAAAAGCCGCAAACAACTGGTAAACGTCGTCTCGCCGAAAATCGCGGATCGATTACAGTACCTGGCACACGTGATTCACTACTTGTTGTGTGGCAGCAACCCGGAAGCAACCTGGCGGTAGAAGATCAAATCAATACAAAGAGCTGTTCCAAAACCCTAGCTGCGCACGGTTAAAATCGGCGTAACGATAAAATCACCGACTTGGCCCTGATTCAAACTACGACGCAAGTCGTCGGAACTTAATTGCGCGACTTTCGAAACGACTTCGGTTTCACTACGGCTAGTGGCGAACCGCGATAATTTGACAGCAATAATACAATTAAAATCAAAGCTATAGCAAGACACGCATTGCCGGAAGGCGCATTGTTTTAATTCAACCGTTTATAGACCAGCACAACTTGGCGCACGTATCAGCTACCAGGACACAAATCGGTGTTCCGTACCATGTCAGCATTATGCGGCCCTGAATGAGGCATGGGCAAATTACGGCTGTAATCCGGCCCGCTTCGCTGAACTTGTTCAAATTATATTCATAAACCCAATCGTACTCTCTTACATCTCATTTAGATTAGTTTGCGCAAAACTACGTGCATTCGACGCTATGCATGAAACTACCAGCGAGCTAAAATGTAAATAAAAATTATGACCGATCCATCAGTTGCGGGCGAATGACATTTCTTCGCAAGCGCCTCGAACCCACAAGTTTCTAAGTGGCAAAATTGCAAGGAAGCGGCGCTGCGCCTTGTTATTAGGGCGAGTCGACAACAATACGATTAGCACAACAATCGATTTCATCTTCAAACGCAATTGCAAATCTAACAAAAATAACCTTGCGATTGATTCTGACGTCACTGCGTGGCATTAACGGTACGTGAGCGGGAATGGCGGAGGGTCGGGATTTAAACAGTTGCCAACAGTTTAAAGCTGGATTAAAATCCGTTTTTGTTGCAGCTGGATGAAAACGATTGTGGCCACATTCAGACACTACACCAGCACGGTGATATGTGCGGGCACGGGCAAGTTCGTTCGCTTTCGTCTTTCACACATGCAGAATAGTTTTGCTTGATAACAATACTCAGCCGACTGTGCGCGTTGATCACCAGGGGAATAGCACCAATATACGTGTGTATTGGCAACAATGATACGCGATCACAAGCAAACAGCGAACCGCATTTGGAGAGTTTTGTACCTTCCGTGCAAAAAGTGGCACTGACTTCAACTGACTTTATCCAAAATTTATTATGTACATTTTCCTTGACAGGAAAGCGTCCTAAAAAAGCACACTGGAAATAGCTTCATGCCGAAACTTTTCTTGTGGTTATTTCTATGTACAGGTCCAAAACACGGATATCCGATTTTGGAGTATGCCACTTAGGCCAGCGGTTCTGAAAGTGGAATCCGCGAAGCAATTTCAAGGGACTGCGTGACTGCTGACGTGGTGTGAATGTACATTTCATATGCAGCGTTGCATTTGTACCAACACGGCGCAAAACTGCTTTGTTACATCCTGCTTTTTTTCGCTGAGATATTTTGGTCATTGAAATGTTTCGGTCATTTGTCTCACAGTTGTATTAAAACTCGCCGTAACGGCGTTTTTAGCCTATATTTTCAGACATTCTGGCCGAAATGACTTAATTTTTTTCGGTCATTTCAACATCATTTCGGTCTATGACCGAAAAAAAACAGGTTACATCACAAGTAACAAAGCATTGGTCGCTGCTTTCTGCTGAATTGCAATCGCATAAAATTTTGATGTTACGCAAGGACCACCAGGTAAGTGCACGCAGAGACGACGAATATGATGCGCGTGATTCACAAATCATAATAGTCAGCTGTGTTGGATGTTAGAATTCGTATCTCATATGCGGATTATGGATATTTGTGAAAGTTCTCATCCACTTTCAACCACCAACAAGTGAGTGACAGCATTTTCTACACTTACACTACTCGCTACCAAAACAAAATTGGGAAACAGACTGGACTTGACAAACCGGTGTTATGAGAGTTGCAATGTCCAAAATGGAACCCAAAGGTAGAACTGGTGGAAGCCAAACAGGTGCACCAACCCACTGGATTGGGCTCATTACGTACACTAAATATTGAATAAATATTACGCGTAAAAGACCGTTTTTGGTGGTGTCTTAAGTTTGATTGTGGAACGAGAGACAATGGAAAAAGTTGCAAGAGGATGCAACATTTTTTGAGAATCACTGTTTTAGGCAACCTTTAGCTCTTCAAGCAGCACTTTGCAAGTGGAGTACCGGAACCCTGAAATGGTGAGGTGAGGACGACGTTGTCGAAAGGCATTTATTTTTTTAATAATGCAGTTGATTAAGTTTCAACACAAGTATTTAAGTTGTTTAGGAAGTGAACATTGATGGAGCGCAAGTGCCATTTTTCAAATTTTGGGTATGGTGCGACTCGACAGAGATTCGAACCCAACCTACTAGCACTTATGGCGTGCGCTCTATCCCCTAGCATTCTTCATCGACAGTCGGCCGCAAACTAGAATTCAAATTTATCAACTGTCATTATACCAAGGTTGCCAGGTTGGCATTTTTAAGGCCAAATTCCAGAAATTTGGCCTTTTTTGAAGTTCTTGGGCATGAAAAAATGGTGTTTGGCATGTACGTCATAGTTTGGCATTTTTTAGCCTTTTTTGATGGTGTTGGCATGAAAAAACATTGTTTGGCATTTTTTTAAAACTTCTGGCTCAGTTACTTCTGTCGGCTTGGAATTATATAACTTTTTCCCAGGACAAAGGTCCTCTGTTTTCTGCCACGGTCCCGTTCTCGACGACACAAGCGGCTTTGCCGTCTGAGTGACGTCACAGGGCAAAAGACAATACTTTTTTGGGCAAGACTTCGAAAACTGCGGCAGTTTCAAGCAGTGTAGACTGGGTGGTTTCGGAAAATAAACATAAAAGTCTATGTAAATCAGGTTAGCTGTTACGCTGCACAGTATTTAAGTTTCTTTTAAAAAAAGATCTAGTGTACAGTGTGTGTTGTTATTTGCAGATTATTGGTATTCTTCATGCTTGTGTGTATGTAAAAGTGTATATCAATGCAGCCATAAGCAATATTTTAATATAAGCACATAACAACGGTGCTGCCAGATTTTCATATAAGTTTAAACCATGATAAAACCAATTTAGTACATCTCCCCGGTTAAAAGCAGTTAAGTCAATGTGAATGTAGCAGATTTTGATATAAATCAATGTATACCAGAACAGCCAAATTTGGTAGATTTTCTTTTTGTAGCAGATATTTTG
>JGI24158J21664_10005570_pt1 | contig 16471 bp, 10 predicted proteins | sample Ectturendosymbi3_FD_21664 | JGI IMG/M metagenome (IMG submission 21664)
ATGACGTAAGCATGTTGTTCACCAGGCAAGGTGAACAACCTTGCTGCTGTAGTTTGGCTCCACTGGCTTTTTTTCTTTTCTTTGTTTATTTATTTAATTTCAGTTGCACTGAACAACCTGCAATCATGCTTGAGCAGACAAGCAAAAATCGTTCGGCCGTGTTAAGAGATGTATCCGCTGCATGAGAAAACAATACAAATATAGGCAGCTCTTCGCATTAATCGCTAACGAATGCCCTAAAACGGATTTTTTAATTTTTTTCTTCAATTCCAGGTGTTCACTGAACACCTTGAACACCCGGAATATCCGCCACTGCTATACGCAAGCGATTTAGACAAATGTTAATTGCATCTGATGGTTAGATATGCGCACGAGATTTAAATTCAGGTTACTCACAACATTCAGTAACGTGTTCATTGATGTTGTGAGCATCAAAGTCATGTTGTTAGGATTTCAGAACATGACTATAAATCCACAAAACAAATCTAGTTTGAATTAGTTTACACCCCACTTTTGACTGCTAAAAATATCCTGTGACGTGTTGTGGCAAACATTTTTTATCCACTTATGGTTAACAGTTGTGATATTGGCCGTGCCTGAGCCAAAGCGGTAAACAAAAAGCAAAATAAAAAACTACGAGTTTGGTACGTTGCTTTTCCTCAGGAAATCAGGAGACATTGTATCAGAAGTCTTAAGAAAGACGCTAATATTGTTTGAGTCTCAACCTACATTGTAGGATAGTACGTAGTATTTCAGCTTCGCACGGTGGAAACAAGTGGCACAGAAACACCTGAACAAGGGTTCTTAATCTGGGGTCCTTGAACCACCTACAGTCCATGAATGTGTTTTAGGGGGTCTGTAAACCAAAATCCAATCAAGAAAATATGCTCGTTTTATCCGCACATTTGAGCCATTATTAAGCTTGATCCTACAGTCTGACATATTCATGTTGAAAGTCGACTGAACTTGTTTCATTTGAGGTTGGCGACGGCAATTGGCGGCAGGCCTAGGGCGGCTGAAGTTCTCACGCTAAGCAGCGGCCAAATCTAATCTCTCAATAATCGAAAAAATGTTGACAAAACGAAGGGATACACAACGATTTTGGGTGCAGTGAAAGGCGTCCGCAGCGACACGAAGTTTGAGAACCACTGCCCTAGCTTGACATTTTAACGTTGTGGATGCAGCCTATTGGAATAAGGTCCCATGCAAGAGCGTATTACCCGAAAGTAGAATAAACATTTTCAAAAGACAATTTAGTGAGCAGTTTTCGTCGAAGCAATTAAGTTTTATACACTTTGAAAACTTTCGGAAATTTTAACCTTTTGTTGTTTGTGTATGTCCATATAACAGTGTTTTATTGCATATGTTGCATGAGTACCTTTGTTACACCCACACGACTCCATTATTACGCTTTACTAGGATATTGGACTTTAAGGCAAACGAACAAAATTTCAGGAGTGACAAAATTACTTGAAGAGATGAAACAAAATCCACAGCACTTTTGGAAACTTGCAAAATGCAACGCTGATTTTTTACAATTTCGAATTCTTTATAATTTTTGGAATGTAAACACATAGTGCACCCATATTTGATTGCTGCTTGGTCCAACCACTTAAAAAACTGCAGTAAAATTCCTAATTTTAGTTTTTCTTTCATTTCTGTCTGTTCATTCAGTTAGAAATTAAACAAAATCAGAAGATTGGATTTTTAAATATTGCTTGTAAATAATATGATTCACTCTATATGGTTCCGTAACGCAAAACACCTTGAAGGGAGAGATTGGAAATCAGGTAAAAGTATCATTTGTTTTAGCTTGCATTCACGAATTTGCCTGATTCTAAATAACTTCCCTGTTTGTAAACCACATAAACTTTTTGTTTCCATGAGTAAAGACATCTTGCACAACTGCCGCTTTAATTCACCGAAAGACTAACAGTATTCCGCTACATAACATTTAAATCACGTTACGAAGGAGTGGTAGTGTACAAAATGTAACCGCAAAACAACAGAAGAAATGTGGTGAAGGAAACATTAAAAGCAACTGCGAGTTGAATACGGTTAAATACACTTAAAATTTAAAATGAAGAAACAACCCATACATTGGAAACAAGGAATTATATGACGATGTGGACAAAGAACTACATTTCAACTGTACTTTTAACAAGCTTCAGGACAAAAGTATAAAAGCCAATTGGTTCTGCTACCAACAAATATTCGCTTAATATGGTTTTGGTTCAATTTTAAATTTATTTATATAGCTTTAGTAGTAAATGCCAATTTCAATTTGATTTGGCCCAAAATTTGTGTTCATAAATATTTTAAAGGACCTGTCGTCTTGAATAAAAGCGCATATTTCAAAATCGTATCGTCAAAACCATCATCATTAAAGACGAAAATATTAAATCACAGGAAGACGCAATCAAAATAAAGAAATCGTACGTATATCACGTTAAAAACGAAAAAGGAAAAACTTACAGACCGTGAACAGAAGAAAATAAAGAGCAAAACTTAATATAAACTAAAGCATTAATTCCCGTACAAAACCTGTTTATAGCTCAGTGACAGACATTTTACATTTCAATAACAGAAACGTTTTTTCGAAACGCAGCGTCTTTGTTTTGACAAACTTACTTGGAAGCAGTCTGCCAATCAAAGTCGAAATGTCAGTTTTGGCGATTGTCTACTTCAGCCGTGCACTCGTACGAAAGCACGCACACAATCGTTACCGATCCGCAAAAATAGTTCAAGATTAAACTTTGCGTTTTGATAATTCAAAGAGCATTTGCATAAAGCTTTGAGTTTTAAAGTTCATTAGCGATTTGTACTGCAAATGGAAAACATACACACATGCTCGTGAAACAGCCGAGTTTACCTCGGTTGTTAAACTACATGTCAAAAAATGCGGTTAAATTATGGAAATACCATGACGTTTTTGGGCAGTTCATGTTTACACTAATCAGAACTAAAAATGAAGCAAAACCACCAACTATCCCAAGGTTTCCTCATGATTAGANTGATTGTAAAATGCATTGCAGGTAGGCGCGCAAGTTTAAATGCATTTATGATCTGTCACCTGAGTACGCATGTTCAGACACAAAGAAAGCTGAGTGAGACCCTTTCTAGCTAAAGTAGCCAATACTCTTTTGTGGTGGAAAATCAACTTAAATGCAATCAATTTTGACAAANCCTTAGTGCTTGGCAGTGCGCTAGTGCGATATTAGCATTTTTTCTGTGATGGTACTCAATATTTACGTACTGTTGCTGCCACAAACTACAGAAGCCAACCAAATTTATTCGTAGAGAAGTAACTGTTCACATCCAAGCGGCTTTAAAGTACCTTTGAGGGTAGTTATTGCTTGTAGCGTTTACAGTCTTTTTGCAAAAAAGCGTATTTTGGGCCAGGGGTGGGCAAACATTTTCTATGGAGGGCCACATTGAAGATTTTATTGCTACCGAGGGCCGCATGCTCGTATTACATGTATTACAACTATAATCGCTTTGAAAACTTTAAAAAAGTTTTACATGAGCTACCACAAAATGAAGGTAACAATAGTCACTTCCGTTTGAGTAACAACGCGGTTTCGAATGAAACGTATGGAAAAAAAACTTGATAATTCTAATCTAATCGATAAAAGTACTTTAACATAGACTCCAAATGTGTACTATCTATGCACGTGTAACTGCCCTCCGAGTCGAACAAAATGCCCTCGTGGGACGCATGCGGCCCGCGGGCCGTAGTTTGCCCACCTCTGTGTTAGGCGTATTGCTTTATTAGAGAAAAGTTCCAACATTTCACGAAGCTACACCATAGATTTAAAGTTGACTAGACTCAGATGATCTGAGAACGTTTATTACTGCGTAAGATGGTTCTCCATCTTGCTAGATTTTTAAGGTAAACGCTCTACGTCGTCTTGATTGAAACTATCTTCCTTGTTTTCAACGTCACTTTCATTTTCTCGTGGTTCTGGTGACTTCCTCGGTCTTCCTTTAGGCTTCAACTTTGCTTCAGACGGAGATCCGTTGAGTTGACCCTAAGAAAGGTTTGGATGTTTCAGAGAAAAAGTTCAATACGCATTTGCAGAAATGGTATTTCTCAGTAATAGCTCAAGAGCGCCACCCAAGAATTTTGATAATTGTAGGATGTTTTTGAAAGAATAAAGAATTGCCCACAATAAACTCAATACTTTCATCAGAGAAAAAAGATAAGGATTGTTGATTTCAGTGATTTTTCAACGTTATATTGGAGCATATTGGTCCCTCTTTTTTGTTTGTTAACCATTTAAGCTAGTCCCAGTGCGACATCGCTGGGAGTCTACGTATTTCAATATATGCTTTGCAATCACAATCTCAATATTCTTTAATTGGGTGCTGTAATTTGAAGTTATTCTTACTGCCTGTAATGGCCCCCATAGCATTACTAAAATCAATCTTTAAATGGGCATGACCGCAGTAGAAATAGAAGCCTGAACAAAGCATCATGTGCTATATGTGGACATTTCAATTGCATACCACCTAAACTTCTAAAACTAGCAATGATTTTAAAAAAGCGACACTAGTGAAATGCAGATTGACGATTTAATTGAAGCAAGATTTTGTTGTTCGCTTTATGCAGTTTACATTCACTTATAGGCTTTATAAGCTGTACTATGAGAAAAATGTTCACACAATACAGCTTCAAACTGAACTCCGTGATTCTATTTATTCATTTTACTTTTTTCAAATTGCTCAGTTTTGAAGCTTTGCTAAAATGTAATCAAAGAAAAAGTTTGTTTGGTCATTTTGGTGCAGTCATCAGCTACCTTGCAACACGTGGAAATACTTCATTTGTGTACCTCAAATGAGTTTCGTACAGCAAACAAACTCGCATGCCAAAATGCGTACAGCAAACAAATTCACATGCCAAGGTTTTTCGGAATCAACGTTTTAAAAGGAAGTCACTTTGCTGAATTGGCCTAAACAAACTTGCCTACTAGGCAACAGCTCCAGGACTATTTACTTCTACTATTATTCCGTCACGCAAATCAGTCAAAACTCTAGAGCAGAAAATCAAACGCCGCTAAGCGGAAAAGAGCTTCAAAGCCGTTATGGCCGCTTTTCGCGGTAATCTGCGTTAACAAGGCACGCTATTCACTTAATGGAGGTTTCTGCGTATATTCGGTAAATGGGACGTGCAAGGAATACTTTTAGTGGTTGATGCTTTGACGCGCTTAGTAGCGTAATAGCCCAGCTGAAAATACGCCATTTACGAGCTAGTAACGACATAAATGTTCTTTAAAGCGCCTGCACGCAATGTTTCGAGCGTTGCATATCGCTTGTTGAAGCTCGTTAAGGGCTGAATGTGCTAAGGCCAGTTAATCTTTCGCGCATAGAATCGACCNACGCTAAATTTCATTCTGGGCTGCAGGCTTTTTTCATCTGATTGCTGGTGAACGATTTGACACGGTTTGATGATCTAACACAGGAGTGCACAACCTGCAGCCTTCGATAGAGATTTATGTGACCGTGCACAGATAATTTGAAAAAAGTTTATGTTATGGCGGCCTTGCATTAATAAAAACTCCTTGTCTAGACTCCTGTATGAGGATACTAGATGAGCAAACAGACATGTGGAAGCAGCTAGGCTCAGTGTGTGGAAGCAGAACAGAAGCACTGCAAAAAATGAAATATGTCTTGAACTCACTGGCGGCTGTAATTCATAAAAACAATCGGAGTGTGGCCGGCGATAACGGAAAAGTTTGTGCACACCAGATATCAGAACCATACCACTGATTCGCCAAGCACATTACCGATATTGTTTCAGAGCAACAATGAAATCATACGGATCAAATCTGATCTACCTGCTTTTTCCACTTCATTCTTCGATTTTGGTACCAAGTCTTAACTTGAAGCTGAGTTAAACCCAGTGAATCAGCCAATTCCATGCGGTCAGGTGTTGACAAATATTTCTTTTGCTCAAACTTTTGTTCAAGACCCATCAACTGCAGTTCAGTAAACACCGTTCGGCTCCTTCTGCACTTTTTCGTCTTCAAGTCCTATACGTATAAACATTGCTCAGACATTGCCTACCGTTGAAACAGAACTCCGTTGCATGAAAATAAGAAAGGTGACAATTCGAAATATTGCTAAGATATATTGAGAGCTGTAAGTTTCGCAATTAGTTTTATCAATCTTTTGAAATGAAGAAATAGAAAATAAATAAAGATCATTGCACTGCGCGAACTGCATAGCAATGTTATTAAAAGAACATTTCCATAGGCAGGAATTGTTGTGATGAAAGACCTTCTTTCTAAAGTTAAGCACAAAATCGAGCTAAAATTTGGTTTGAAGTGATGATGGCTTCTATGTCATTGGAAACGTTTTTTCAGAAGAATTTTGAAGTCTTGTGGCTCATCAGAAATATTTCGCGCCAGGCGAAATATTTAATGATTCAAAAATAAACATCGTTTGTTCACCAGATGAATGAGCATGTTAACAACCTTTTAGTAGATGGTAAATGAGAAATAAATCTGCAAACAAATTTGTACGTAATCTTTTTGCGTGTGAAAATCTACATAAATTGATTCATTCCCACAGATTTGCCGTGATTGAAAAAAGGGCGTTGAAGAAACTGTTAAATCAAACTTTATTACACGTTGCTGGTTAGTGCAAATGTTTACGAAAATCTGAATGCCTAATCTGAACGTTTGTGAATGGTCTACATTGATAAAAATACGTTATCTCAATCTGTTGGGTTTTCGTATTGTCGGCATTAGTTCTTTCAAAAGGTTACATGGAAGTCTTTTATCCTGAAACACAAACCTGGTTATTTATCCCTGTTGCTGTACTGTCAGTTTGTTATCTACGTCAGAATGAACAACAGTTCTTACCTCGCAATGTCCAGCTTCCCCCGGGCTTGCAGTGTCACGGCTCAAGTACATTGAAATTCCGGATGCACTGCTGTCAAACACGTGAGGTACGCAGTGCGGTGGAGTCGAGAAAGGCCCACGGCCAAATCGGGGAGCAAAAGACTCCAACAAACGATCTAAAGTAGCCGTTCCTTCTTTTGTTTTTGGGTCGCCCAATNTCGCTACTTGCGAGACGNTCTGTTCTGGAGGCTGGAAATCACCGGCAAACGANGCGAAAGCACTATTTGTTCTTCCGCGGAGTTCCTTGTCTGTTGCAGAGTGGCTCGCGCACAGTGGAAAACGACCGTGGAAATTCGAAAATTGTTCTGGAATGAATATTCCACATTCGGTTAATTCCTTTCCTGTCGTTTGAAATGATGATGCAAACGTTCAGTAGCCAAAATTCTGAAATCTCTTGTAGTCACAGGAACGGGCAACAGGAGTGTTTGGAGATGGTAGACGTATCAATTTCCACGTTATATTTAGCTATCATAACTCCTAAGCCGGGTGAACTTTCAACGACAATATTTTAATGACAGTGAGAAAACCTGAATACCACATATCTACCCAAACCAAAAATACTCGCTTATCTTGGCAATTTCAGCAAATAACGTTGTTTAAAGATCAACGCTAAGCTTCAAGATTCATATCAAACAAACGTAGTCTGAAAATATTCAACACACCAGAAAAATTTGCGTAGTTTGCTAAGGCAGTGGGAGAAGAAAACGGTTGATGTTGAAAAAAGTTGCGATGTTGTTGTTGGACGGTCAGTTGAGCGGCGGCCATCGCTGCCAAGAAGGTGTTTGGATTTGATAGATACTGCAATAGATCAAAATCGCTGTCCAACATATCAGCAAAACAAGGGATAATGTAGACCGTGATAAAAAGTTAATATTCCAGCTCCTTGATGTACCACATTCATGTTAAAGGCTTTTAACGAGCTGATTGAAGCAGACGTGACGCACCACATATCATCCAATTATATCAACCCGTCAAAAGCGTTAACAGCAATTACAGTTGTTACAAAAGGATTTCGAAAATACAGAAAGAAACGAAGACAGATTATAGCCGTTTCTGTTAAACACGAAAGCAACATGGCGGTTAATTGGCAAAAAGATTTCTCACTTGTTGATAGTAAGAAGCAACATGCTGCGAGGCGATCCTGTTCGCTACACTGCACAATGGGCCGACGACTGTTGGTACATCAAACGCGCTCGGGCATGCGTTGGGCGAGGGAATCCTCTCTGTTTTATGACTCAACAAGAGGTTGCTTGCCAAATGGTTGTGGAAATGTCTAGAACATTCTTCAACGTTCAATGCACGATCAGATTCCTTGACTTGAGTGCGTCTGCAGGAGTTACATTGAGTTACATATGTTCAGAAACCTGTTCCTTTTTCTGGCTATAGAAATATCAGTAATGCGATTGCAGCCTACGGCTCAAGCGCTGTTTCGAAATTTAATTCAAAGGACTTATTTTAACAAACTGTGCGTGGAAAACAGTGCATTCATTTCTGAGAGGTGCAGTAATACCGACAGTGTCAGTCCATCGGTTGGTGATGTGCGAAACTTTTAAGCACACACATAAATGGATTTTGAAACCAATTCAAATTCACACGTGTGTGAGATTAATCCTTCAGCATGCGGCAGCATGAAAAGTACTGTTTATTAGGATTGGCATTCGTTACCTCATAGCGATACAGTCGTTGCACGAATTTCTGTCTGAGCAATTGCGCTCATCTTTCCCAGAGCCGTTCACCACTGAGTTCTTGCTCATTGCTCTGCTGGACTTGTACAAATCAAATATATCACTCGCGTCACCTGGTGGAAAACAGAGATAAGTTCAAAGACGCCGTTTGGGGGTTAGTAAAATGTTCGACTACAGAGCCAGTTTGATGAAAGGACACAGCTTCAATCAGTGCACATATTACTGAACAACGCGTCGTTTCGGTTTTTGACTAAAACAACCGGAAGATCTCTCGCGATGCTTATCGCAGTTGACATAACTGAACGCTATCTCAACGCAATTAACATCAAAAGAAACTAATCCTTTCTTTTTTTTAATTGACCTACGTTCCAGTTATCAATATATCGCACACTACGCCAACCAAAAAAATCGGTTCCTGATTAAACAAAATAATTGATAATCGTATCTTCTGAGGAACCGCCTGTGTTTATTGATCCTTCTTTGTTGATTTTTTGCCGCCACTCAATCGCAGTCTGACGCGCAGTAAGCAGCGCATCGCCTCGGATCTTGCCTAATGGTTCCATGAGATGTGGTGCCACAGCGAACCCAACGAGTGAGCACAATTTCGTGAAAGGGCAAGCAGCCGCAAATTTGTAGATCTTAGGGAGTTTCGCTTCTCAAAAAGTACGCTGCAGAAGCGCCATGCAAGGCGTCCATCAACGACGTCATAATGTTGCGCTTGAGTGAGGATTTGCGAATTTCTTACCTTATCGCAAGATGAAAGGTCAAGGGGACGTAGAGCAACAGCAACTTCACATACATTTTTATCATCTGAAAGTGGCGCCAATGCGCTCGTTAAGTGGCAGGATGAAACGTTTTGCCGACCTCACGGTTTTGACGCACTTGCGGGTCATATCAAGCTCCAGTAATGTGCCCATGCAGCCTGCGAAGCATCTCGACAAACGCTGCAAGATTTTCACCTTGAATTTTCGTTTCAAGAACAAAAATGTTTCGGCGCGTGCTGGATAGGCATTCTAAGTTTTTCCTGATGTCAGAAAACTGATGTTTGCAAGATTTTCACCTTGAATTTTCGTTTCAAGAACAAAAATGTTTCGGCACGTGCTGGATAGGCATTCTAAGTTTTTCCTGATGTCAGAAAACTGATGTTTGAAAAAATGTTAACGACAATGAAGAGAGTCGATTAATCTCGCTGCCAGGTCAATTTTCAACCTTGTAGGACTAAAATACTGTTTATCGCTGTTAGAAATCAGACAAGTCGTTCTTTTCAAAGCCATCATAGGTCGAATGACGTTGTTAAAGACAAGATCAGCGTGCCGCATATCGACGTATTTCTAAACAGTGGCAATGAAACGAACAACGTCTAGGATACAGAGTTTATTTTCGCCACGCAATTGCGATGTCATCTGCTGTACAATGGATGGCTCAATGTGATTTGAATAAACCCATTGCCAATAATTGTAGCAGAGTTTTCCATAATTCGATTGAAACTAAAAAATATTTTTAAAAAAGTTTTGACTGACCTTGTTTCAGTGATCTGAATGAACCCTCTGTAGCTGAAGAAAGAATGGTGTTCACGCCGAAGCGCAGAGTGCTTCCAGTGTGATTTTTGTTATGTTGAACTCGTTTTTGGCAACGCGGCATGTCTAACTCACCCTGAGGAGCATTGTCCATTTCCCCTTCAGAGTTTGAGCAAAGTTTATCCCTAGGTGAGAACGTCTTTGAGTCGGTTGGACTGGGTAGCGTACAGTCGCTATTTACGGACGCGCAGTCGTCGCTCACTTGATGATTGGCAAACCCCCTCAAGATGTCTTTTATGCGGAATGAACCGCTTTGCTTGTTCGAGGTACTTTTCGGTGAATGATCGATCAGAGTCGTTTCGTCCTCAGAAGTGTATACTTGGTCCTGAAGGGAAAGAGACGATTCCTTGTTACGTCGTTTTCGGGAAAGCCATTGCGATCCAACATCCCCGTTGATTGTGCGGTAATTGCCTCGGACCAGGGGGTAATGCAGCATCATGTCCGAACCCAGAGCATAATCAGAAGTTCTTCGGTTCATGACTGCCTTTATCGCGGCATACAAACCTTATGAGAAACTATTTTTCTTCGAAAAGGGTTATTATCGACCTTATTATTTTCATTAAAAAAGGTTATGATTGTGATCCAGTAATAATCTTTAATAGAAAAGTAGAAATATGGTTACATACTTCAACGAGTTTTGCTTGTTACAAAGCAAAAAAACTCTTTAAAAAGTCTAGAACAGATATAGGTAAATTTTGAACTACTGCGAAAACTCTATGCAGACATTATATCGGATAGCTTACGGAGCTTGGAATTGTTCACAAACATGAGTCGATAAACAAAATTTACTTCGAAAAATTCGTTGCTTACTAATCAGTAACAAGAACCTCATTCACATTATTCACTGCAATCGATGCGAGCAAGCCAAGAAATTTCTGCAGCGTGGTTCTAAGCATGCCATCGCTGCGATCATGCCTTCATTGGTTTACGGCTTTGAAATTCATCGTTTTAATAGAACCAACCGTGTTATTTTTGTGTGATTGCTATTGGCAGATTGCAGATCATAAGCCTATTTGATTTCTGTATACAAACTTTCTAGAAAGATTAATACAAGATTTTTTCAGAGTAAGCCGTGCGACTTCTTTAGTCTTTAGTGTGTTTAACTTGCAATCACCTTTGTGAACAGCTGCTTCCGTAGCCTGTATTTTCTGTTTTGACAATGCAATGCACCAGGTTTTAAAAATCGATTAGTTGCTGCGCACAACCGTTACTTAAAGCGCTTGCACAGCACAGGTGAGAATTTTGTGAAAATGCGTTCTAATCTTTCTCCGAAAATGTGTCAACAGACGTCAGTTGCTGACAACCAAAACCCAGGTGCTGCGACTGATCACCACAACAATCCTTATGTTGCGTCAATACTTCGCCAATGTACAGTACAGGCAGCCAAACGCAACCACCGTTGTGGTGAAACTAAGCCTCCTAAAACGAACTGTGCTCCTAAGGATGCGAGTGGGTCATTACTGAACAATGACCTAGTTTGATTGCAAGAAAAACATTAAGGCTGCAGGTTCATGCCTAACCTTACTTAACATTTGAACGAATACTGGCTTGAACTTTTTTGTGACACTAACTGAAATGCAACAATTTTTTTAAGTTGATCAAACGCATTTTAAAAAGTAATAGATGGCTTTTTTCTAATTTTGTTTGAGGCATTCAAACATGCTACCTTTCAAACAACTTTTAGCTCAAATGCCAGACGCGTTAATTATGTTGTTTCACGACAAGACTTTGAATAAAAACGTTGTAAAAATATAGCATCTCCAAAGAGAAAACTGCTTTTAGTTGTATCTCAGTGCATCTCCAAACGGTCTAATACCAGGCCTGCACGCTCGTACTACTGTAATGCGAAGAGTAGTATGCATTTTCTGTTGGTTTGAAGACTTGAACTGATCGTTACTTTATGTTCGACTGCGATTATCCTGCGCGTTAGTAAACTACAGCAAGCCTCCGCAAATCACGGTCTTCACGCTAAAGCTTGCTCGTCGTCCGGAAATGGTGAGATTCAAAGATCCATCAAAATTGCGGGGCAAGCAGAAATTGCTGCAAATAAGCGTCTACTGTCTTTACAAATGTAAACCTCAAATAGCTTCAATAACACGTGCAGATCGAAAAACGCACTGGCCCAGAAATGCCAACAGGTGTCGTTAAAAGCGCAGTCGTATTCAACAGTACCCTTGCCAACAGGTAAGTACACGCGTGGCAAAAAAATCTGATCGTGCACCGGAGGTAACTCATTGTCCTGTTTATCATCCGCTTGACACAAGAACATGTGTCGTTACAAGCTGTCCACAAAGTTGCTCGTGTAAATGTTGCCGGTGAACACATAGCCTCGCTTTCGCATTGTTAAGCGCCTAAGGTCTTGCGTGGGCCGTTGCGCTCGGAATTAATTTCAGTTGGAGGCACGATCTGGTTTCAAGTAATGCGCGATGGAATTTCGCTTTTTGTGATTCAGTTCATTTGTTTCCATTTTAGCGATGTATCATTTTTTGAAAGTGGCCAGCAAATCTTCGACTACAGCGTTCTTACTGTGCTTGGCCGCAATGAAGGAAACACGCCCTTGGCAGAAAATTGCAACAGTTGATAACGTAGAGTGCAAAATAAAAACCCATAAAACTTCAGCCAAATTATTTCTTTACCTGGGAAAGCTGTAGGTGTTGAATCTTTTGTCAATGATATGTCACATGTCCTTCGAATAGATAATTTTTAGATAGTGGCATTCCTCCCAATTGAAAACTACAATGATTTGGGTTAGCACAAACGTTTTCTCAGGATAAGTTTGCGATGAAATAAGATGAACTAAAATTATAATTTGAAAAGCAAAGTTTGCAGAACCTGCTTCTGTGTGAAAAATGCATCTTAGCATATTTTATTTGTACGATTACAACGCACGAGGTTCTTTTATTTGAAAAAGTGTAAGTTTTCCAACATCAAATTTACTACACGAAAAAAATTAAAAAGAACGCATTTCACACTTTCTCAGACAGAAACTGTTTTGAGTACAACAACCAATTCTTTGCAAACTTTTTTTTATTTTAAACTCTTTTTATGTGGAATAGTGCCAGTCTAAAAAAAGCAGCTCAAATAAAAGTTTTTAATATAAGGGGGATTGTGCCACAAGGATGGTTGAACTTTCTAAAACTTGCTTTAAAATATATAGATAGAGTTGATATATCTGTATAAACATTTCCAAGAAATGCAAAGAGTGAGTTTAATTTGAGAGTTTTAAGTCGAAATCTGCCAATTCAGCGCAAGCTTTGGAAAGACTGAAGTATTCCAATTTGATCTAATACAGTTGCCTTGAAAATGTTCACGACTATGTTGCCTTTCCTTTTCTTCACAAATAAATCAGAAATATTAATGAGAGATTCATTTCGATTAAACCGACACTTGTGCTGATGTCTTGTCAAGACAGTTTATCTCAGAACTAAACCCTTCAAAGCCATTTTCACAAAAATTAGATATTTCCAAGTCTTGCATCGCAAACAGTTCATAACCCTGCTCAAACGGCGTTCTAGCTAGCGAAATTTCTCTGTCCAAGTTTTATTCGCTTGGATTGATTTTTATCGAAAAAATGAACTACGGTTTCTGTTTTCAGGCTTGTAAAAATGGGTAGCGATTTTTGTGAACCTTCTTCCCATTTCTCTGTTCGTCAGGTAGGCAGAATATTTATTGAAGCCGTGTGTCACATGACAGCGCGTTTAAAAGCAAGATAATGCAGACGACCTTTGCTTGAAATTCGTTGTCTTGACTCCGACGAGTGCACGAATGGCAATGTTTCCAGAAAAAGAGGCATGGCTGTTTGAAGATTGATTTGCTTTAATTGCATGTTATTAAAGATTTAGCTACATAGATGTTGGGCGCAGCTGCACTCAAAATTTTATGATTGCGAAAATGTCACCTTGTCATGCCAAAAACTTTCACACCACGGAAGGTAATTAATTTTGCTACTGCCCTTAAGTTACCCTTCACAAAATGTCTTTTGCCTGACAGTCATGATAATCGGATTAGCCGACCACAATCGTAGCACTTTTGTCTTGGCTATGCAGCGGTGAAGACAAATGACCTCTCCCACTGTGAAGAAAACACCGTAGAGATATTTAACAAAGCGAATTACCGTTTAAAACAGATACAATTGGAACGCCAAACAAGTGTCAACCGCACACGACCGGAGCGGGCAAGACAATTGGCTTCTAAAACAAAAGCAATAAAAACGCCCCCTTGAGGATCGTTATTAGTGATTATGCTTGACTTTTCTAGACGCTCTTCTTTCCTCTACATTAGCAGGGGTGAAAACAGATGTGGTGGGGTGGATGAAATTTCATAGCGATCTGTTGGTATGGCCCTAAGTCAGGTTATATGAGAAGATATTTGTGAAAGTGTTTTGACAAACAAAGGATATATCCGTCCCTCCTAGCCACTTACCTGTGAAAGTGTCACGTATGAGAAAATGTCAGTGATCTCGGGAGCTCTGTGTCCAACAAACAGAAACCTAGCATTACAGCGCTCGTCCATTCATAGCAATTTTGTTTGTTTGCAAAGTAAACTGCATAACCCTTGTCAAGATCCAAAAATGAATGTAAAATCATGAATTTTTAAAAAAGTAACTGCACTGCAAAGACTGTCTCAATGAAAACTTAGGCCACGTTCATAGCGGTTGGATTGTTAACTGCGGGAAATAATCACATTTGACTTCAACTACGCCTCAGTGAATTTCATTTTTGTTTTGTGGTTTCATAATCTTTATATTTGTTGATCTTGCAGAGTTGCAGTAAAATGAAATTGTTGCAAGCATGCGCGTAGCCAGAAATTTTGATAGGAGGGGACAAACAACAACCAAGTCTCAACATGTTATTAATCAGTGCCCCTTGTTTTGAATAATAAGTAAAAGTGAATTTTTCTGAATAATTATGTTCAGATTTAAAACTTGTCAATTCAATGAAGATGACTTCTATTTTCCAGCTTAAAAGTTTGTGTTTAGTAAAGTTCCAAGCTTCTACTTAGGGTCAAAATCACTATTTGCTTGTAAAACTTTCTTGCGAAATCGCTTGTGAAAATCTCGATGCTATAAGTGCAAGATCTGCAGTATGCCTTTTACAGCCAATAATGCAGTTGAGCAAGAAGTCATCGTGGCAGCCATTATGATTACGTTTTTCTGTATTTACACACCTGTTGATGTATACCAGCACACGTTTAATCGAAGCCGAGTAGCGACTTTGCTTTAGGACAACGACTCCCGAATTTGGTCTACAAAATTTGCGCGCCTAAAAGACGTGGATCTTATCCAACTCGTGAGCGACTGGTAGACGTGTGCAGCTGATAACGTAGGCTAGAGGCCCTCAACGCGCTTGAAAAATGCTTGGATTTTATGCCATTAAACGCTATGAAATACGAAAGTTACACATGTCCTCTAAACAAACTTGCATATGTTTGACGTTTGACCTACTCAGTCTACACAAAGTGTGAAAATGGTTGTGGTTTTGTGAAAACGAAGCCACAATCAATTATCACCACGACCCTGCAGTAAAGTTAAGAAATAGGCCACTTGTCGCCGTAGCTTAACACAGCAGTTGGTAAGTTGATCTAGCCCAACGCTTCCCAAAGTATGGGTCGAAACCCGAACAAGGGTCGCAAAAGGGTCAAAAAATGGGTCGTGCAGAGCAGCAGAGTGTTACAAACCTGGGTTGTTTGTTTTCAACGTTACCGCTGTTTGTCAATTGCTTAGGTGCTTGAGAAAAGAGTAGATTGCTGACATTAAGAACGAACTTAGCAACTTACTGCCAGTATCAGTATCAGTTTATTTGGGAACAACTATAAACAAACAACAAATCATGTCACAGAAAACAAACCACATTAGAACAGCGTTTATTTTGTTCCTAGGACATCTGAAACAACCATAGGTTTTCTAGTCAGATGCCCTGATAAGTAACAGGGACAAAAAAAGAGGGAAGCAAGTCTAGACTTAATAGTGCACTTCAATAAGGACACCCAAGCTAGATAGTGTTATTTAATTATTAAGTGTAGCATGTAATGCAATGCCAGAGCATGTCTGGAGAACAACATCTGCTCTTTCATAATACAAAATAATTTATTGGTAGTGTTTTGGAAGTAATCTTATGTTTGTTTTTCAGATTTTCAATGATGATATGATTGCTCTTCTTGGTGTTTATGTTTTAATTTAGTAACAAACAGGTTATAATTTGGTATTGAACGAATTGTTGGATCTATGGGAGACCATATTCCTATTCCTATATATGTAAATGACTTTTGAGCTATTTTTAATCTAGTCCGAGGAATGGCATATTCA
>JGI24158J21664_10005572_pt1 | contig 16468 bp, 11 predicted proteins | sample Ectturendosymbi3_FD_21664 | JGI IMG/M metagenome (IMG submission 21664)
ACGTAACAATAAATGAGATGTTCTCATGATGATGTCTCCATTGGTGAGTAACGTACGTCACTGAGCAATGCTAACGGCGGTAAGTCCTCTGCTTACTAGGCTCATTCATATTAGCCCGAGTTGCTGGACAATTTACCGTTCGTTTGAAATTATTCTCGAAATGGAACTCTCCCCTGGATTGGACTTCAAATCCAATGTTCTATACCCGGGTTTCTCAACGTGTGGACCATGGCCCACTGGCGGGCCACGGCCCTGTATTATTGAAATTGAATACGTTTTACAAGATGAACCTTTAATCCAGGGTTTCTCAACGTGGATTGCTTCTGAGCTAACAGGCTTAGCCTTCTCCAACGCATTGATTGTCGCGCACGTTGTGTTATAAAATGGTTTTAGTTGTTTTTATTTCTACTTTGTACATGGGCGACAGTTGTCGCGTTGGAGAAATTGTACAGTCGGTGGGCCGCGGTTCCCATGTTTAATAATTTGGCCACATGCTTGAAAAGGTTGAGAACTGCTCTATACAAATCCATTGCTTCAAAAAAGATTCAGTCGGATATGAATTGTGTTTCAAAAATACTTAATTGCATAGGGCAGCTCGGGCACCATGGATGAGCCCGAGCAAAGCGCGAGCGAAGTCGAAAGAACGCCTACTACGAGCGAAGTTGTTTTATTTAGGTCATCCTCACCGGCAACATGAACGCGAAAGGTCAGACATGGAACGAAAATATATGAAAAGTGATAAGGTCCAGAGAAAAGAGCCCGAGTTAACAATTTAGTGAAGTGGGACGGTGAGGGGTGGCACAAATATGCAAAGCAAGCTCGCGTTCTCCGATAAATCGTAATCGAAGACTCGGGTTAAGCCCAAGGAGCCCGTGTACCTGACAGTGGCGTAGCCAGCCCAAAAAATTGGGGGGAGCAAAAATAATTTGGAGGGCGAAAATGGTTCATTATAAGCGAATAGCACTATTTTGCTTAGAAAAAACGCCTCTCAACGCACAAAATGACTATATTTTCTGAAAATTTGGGGGGACATGGCCCCTTTGGCCCCCACCTGGCTACACCTATGGTATCGGACTTACCACTGGGCTGTTAAAAACACCAAGAACACAGCTTAAAACAGGCAAAATTACATAACATACCTGTCTTAAATACATTCAAAATCACAGATTTTCCACATCTTGAACACAGAAGTAACATGCATTAGATACCGGAATACAAAGACAAGACAAATTATATGTAGCAACTAGCACGTTGTCAGTAAGGATGCCAATTGTGTTGCCAAATGCAGAAATATAATATAGCTATTTGGTGTTGCTAATGCAAAAACAAAAACACAGTTGAAATTGATCTGTCAAATATTTCATTTTGCGCATAGGATTCAGCAAAATTTCACCATTTAGAATAGTGTAAAAACGATTGTAATGGGCATCAATTTTTAATAGTGTAGCGGACTTTGGTTTCTGCCCGCAGATTAATGTTTGGAATTGCAGCGCAAATCACACTCACTTGAACGCACCTCGTGTGCGGTGGCTCGATGCGCCCTTTAAGACACACGGATTACGAACTTCGACTCGTGCGGTAATGATGCACGACGGAGAGAGATGTTGAATAAGCGTGAGAGCCAACATCATCATTTTCATTTTCGAGTTGTCTCAAGTTTTCTGCTTGCATGTTTTGTTTGTATTCTGTTTCAAATCATCCGAGTCGACAAGAAATAAAGATGTGAAATTCAGTCTCAGTGTGTACAAGGATTATTATCAACACTAGACTCCTTGAGCGACCACCATCGTCGCCTACAAATACTTCCATCTCTTTCTACTGCTACAAATGGTTCCCACTCTAGACCGCCGTCTCTACAATGGTGTGGTAGGAATTTTTCCTACGCTGCACACAAGCATGGGTGTCGGAAGGGAGCGGGAATTGGAAACTTTGAGCAAATAAGGTGTTTTTTTAGTTTCGAGTGATAAAAACAAAATTTCACCACTTTTGGCCCCCCCTAGAAAAAATTTTGGAAAAATCCACTATTGGACCTCCAGAAAGATTCCTTCCGACGCCCATGCGCACAATAAGCATGTAAAATTACATCAATTTTGTAAAAAATTTTGTTGCATTACAAAATCTGGCAACACTGTTCAACAACGCCAATGCGGTAAGCAAGCCAGAGCAGGGTAACAGTCTGTGCACGTTGTAATCTGCCAAACAATTAGGAAATCCTGCCAAATTACAAATAATATTGACAAAATACCGCCAAAATTATACAGTTTTTCAGTCAACAATTTACTTCAACAATGGACCCAGTACCAAATGCGTTACTTAAACCTACTAGGCAAAATTCAAAATTGAAAAGTGGAAGAGCCAGCCCCCCCAGAAATAAAAGTGGGGTCTAGGCCCATGCGGCCTCCCCGGTTCCGCCATCTATGCCCAAGGCAAGTCCAAAACAGTGTAGCGAATGAAAGAGATCGTGTTTGTGATTGCTGGCAGTTCTCGCGCGGAAAAGAAATAAGGGAACAGGAGTTTTATTACGAAACAATAGCATTGTTGATTCTAATCGGCAAGAGCCCGGGTCAGAGTCCGTCACGTAAATACCGAAGTTCAACGAAGTCGTTTTGTTTAGTTTCGACTGAGTATTTTTTATCTTTGTTTTTACTGCGATAGGCACTGAAAAGGGTCGCATTTTTATCAGAGGGGCGCCATTTTAAGGAGGTGCCACAGCCGTTTGGGGGGGAAGTTGCCCCAAAATGCCCCGCCTTGATCCGCCACTGCTTTTGCTGCACGCGCAACTGCATGGCTGACATGACTGTACCAGATCGCAAGCAACCCACAGTATTTGATATTGGTGTGATGGTGTGAAACCGACTGAACACGTTTTGTTTCAACGATATGAGTACTTTTTCACCTGATAATCGCATGGAACACTGTAATGACCGGAACATATGTTGGTTATACTATTAGATTTACAGTGGCTACATCCCCAATGTGTACCTTAAAAAACAGATTCAACATTTTTTTCATATACTTGAAACTAGACACACAGATGGACTCGACAAAACCCAGATCTGGGTGAAAAAAACAGGGATGGGAACCTTGTTCTACACTCGTTCTTGCAGCGATCAGTTTTGGCAGGTCTTTCTTCAGCTAAAGGTACACATAAGCTTTTTGTGTGATGTTTGTCGCATTCTGTTGTGTTCCTTTAAGTTGCTTGTCAACTTATTAGTTAAAATGTCAAGGGTAACCGGCCTTTGCCATAACTTAAGCGAAACGTATGGTCAAGCAAGATCAATACAAGCCTACTGAAACTGTTGATTTGTGCACGAATACAACTAGGCAAAGGCTCAACCTCAGGGGCGTAATGAAGTTAGCTGGCGCCCGGGGCAAGAAGCAAGTTTGGCGCCCCCATGTTCGAACCTGAGGTCTTTCGGAAGAAAATGTACTCTATTGAAGAAAGTACTTGTTACATTGTTGGGAATTTTCGGCGCACCCCGCAGTCATTCGGCGGCCCCATAATCATTTGGCGCCCCCATAATGATTCGGCGCCCGGGGAATTATGCCCCCCTCGTTACGACCCTGCTCAACCTTGATTCTTGTAGTGAAAAGCAGTTAAAAATATGATGCTCGTAGCGCGTTCAATAAGCACCAGCAGTACTTCCAATTTTCTCTTTGATTTTCTACATCGTACTAATTTTCTCTTATTACAACTGCCTCGCTCGCATTATTTCCTTCAATGCAAAATCGTGAGGCGCTAGAACATTTTGAGAAGAGAAGTACATTGCGTTTTAGACACCATACTGGAAGATTTCGACAACATATTTGAAGCAAGGGAATTCATTGGTACAAGTCATGTTTGATTTCACGCAAATTACGCCTAGTACATTTGTTTTGTGAGCTGAAAATCGCAAAGTTGGGTATTATGATCAAAACAACTTGCAGAGAAATTTGTGCACCACTGTTTTGAAACAACAAAATTGATCAATTATCTCAACATCTTCGCGTTGATTTGTAGGAGTGTTTGCGGTGTAAATATTGCCGCAGCCTGCTGCGCACCACCACGCTGCATTGCTGATATGTTTGCCGATGGCAGTGTTCTTTACCAAAAGATTGGGCAAACTTGACATTTCCACGAACTTTGACCTTGCCTTTAACTCTTGCGTTGTCACGAAATCGGTGCAAAGGCTGCTTAACAAGGAGAAGCAATTAAATGGGGGATATCATTTACAAAATTCGGCTGTGGGATGCTTCAATTTGGCAAACGCTTTCGTCTTTTCTTTTCCGGCAAGTAATCAGGATGGCTTTTGTTCGGATTGACGAACCATTTTCCTGAAATGTCATTTGCGTTTCTGCAATCCGTGATGCTCGAGTTCGGCACCTGCAAACAATTTTCGATAAACTCATAGCATCAGTCAACATTCCAAGAAATTTATAAATCTTATAGAGTTTCAAGTATGGATAATTCACGCGACATTTTACAAGACAAGTCATTTTCAATGACTTGCAGCAATGACATTTTAAACATGCCATTACGAAAACGTATCAAGAAACAGTGCCAGCAAATGCTAAAAGCTGTTTTCTCGGAAAACAAAGTAAAGACAACAGGAAGTAGCCATCAACTTCTTGCCTTGAGTTAGGAGGACCCTCGCTATCCCCCTCTTATTCCAGTTCGCGATCCCTTAGTGAGACTGCGAGCTTATCCAACTTATTGTGAAGTATTGCACTTTAATACATGGAGAGGTATTGGTAGCTCGACAGCATGGCTTTCATCAAAAATGCTGTTCACCAGGGGTTTTTACTTTTTGCAGGCAGTTACGCTATATCAAGTGCCTCACGTAAATTTAAACAAAACATTCGAAATTTAAGAGCTAGCAACCTGAATGAAGCTACATAGTAGATGAAATTTGCATAGAGCGTAGCCTTCGAAACAGTGTAAAGCCAATCATGTAACTTTTCAGTTACCTTCCTGATTGGTGTGTAGCGAGCGTGGTGATGTTCCTTGTAAGGGTTGTTGTCAGCCATGTTATAGCAACAAATAACTGACCACCGACGTTGGTCGCTGTCGTTTCGATCGCTGCGATGTAAGAGGTTGCAGTGGAAGAACAGACCGTCTCCGGCTTGCAGTGGTACATGCATTCTTTGCAAAACCTTCTCCGCCTGAAAAAATTGGGCGGTGCACTATACGTTCGTATTTACTCAAATTGATCGACCCAGACAATCACAACTGAAATGGGCATTTTGATTGCCACGAACGAAGAAAAAACACTGTTCAGATCACAGATTTACCACGATATGACATCTACGGTGAGTCGCTCTCAATGAAGCAGCAGAACGCCGGATGCTGTGCGGGGTCAACACTGTGTTCCAGCATTTGACAAAAACGGTTCAGGGAATCAAATATACGGTATGCGCAACAAAATCTGGTATGGCGAAATTTGTAACAAACAACATTTACTTTACGTATTTCAGGGGGCAACTGCAATAGGCATAATATGCATGCAACAATTTAAAATACAGTGGTTATATATAATTCATTTATTTGTAGCAAATTCGTGGTCCATATCACAGGCTCAGTCAAAAAACACAAGAGCCCAAGGAATGGTTGGGATCGGTGTTTGCACCCAACCAACACTGATGGGAGCAAAACACTGTAACAGCGCCCCAACTGCAACGTCATTCACCCATCATAATACAGGGGTCCAGTACCGGAGGAGAAATGAAGGCATTCTATCATCAAACTTTGAGGTAAAAATCTATCAAAGAAAAAAGGAAAAATGTATGATGTAAGTCAGATGGGAGTGCACGTTGGCGCACAGAGGTATGCAAACTGTTCCGATCAAGGTTTTAAATGCTTTGCAACGCATTTATCATGAGATCTACAGCCATCTAATTTTCTTGAATTTTGAAGCAGAATTTGGCGGTTAATGTTTTACCAGTTAAATGTCTTACGTTCTGTATGCTTGTTTTGCACACGTTGTGTGGATACTGGAGGTGATAGAGAAATTAAAAGAAAATAAAAAAATCTTAGGACCCCACGAGGAGCACGTTTTCTTTGTTGTGCAAAAACAACGCTGATGAGACGCGTGCACTGGTACAGTACAACGCATCATCAACAACTATATCAGTTGGTCACCGTCATACGGAGCGTTAAATAATTGAGGAAAAATGAAGATTTGTAAAAAGCATCAGACAATCTGCAAGCCATGGCGGTACTTCTGATCACGATTCTTATTCATTTCATACTCGCTTTGTCTCTAGGGAGGGTCGCGGGAACAGTAGCCCAAGGTAAATTCAAATTCCTCACGGTTTTCAGCAATCTCTGATAGATATGCTGACTCCAAACCAGGACAGGACCAAGCAAGTCGGAGATTTAACTACGCCGCGTGGTCTTTGGGCGACCTCTGGACGTCTTTTACGTGTGGCCAGCAGAAATTGCGTTGCCTCACCCATATTTCCTGGAGCATTCTGGTCACGAGTCTGAACCGTCCTAGCTGAGATATCTCGGTCGGAGGGGAAGTGGCTTGATATTCAGGGCTTTACGGCATTCATAGTTGTGAATTTATGGCGAAGTGTCACGCCGTCAACTCTTCGCAAAAATCCCATTTCTGCAAAGAACCGGAACAAAGACTGATTTAAAAATTAGCAGCTTTGCAGTGCTTGAAAGCTCCAGTTATGCGGCAGCTGACCGCGAAAGCTCGCGCTATACTGTGTTTGCTTTACAACCTTTGCTCCCTCTTTCGTCACTGGGAATAGCACACCGAGGTACTTGAACTTCTCCATCTGCTGCAGTGTAATGCCACTTACTTGGAGCGAGATCTGGTTTGTTTTTTCGGAGAGACGTGATATATCGGTGTCTGGTACTAATTTGCATTCCCGCTTGGTCGCATGCTGCTGAAAACCGATCAAGTGCATGTTAACGACTGCTCAGAGGATGCAAGTAGCACGAAATCCTTCGTGAAAGGCAAACTTATCCTGCAACTTCCAACAGTGACACCCTGGTCTGAGTGTTGTAGTGACAGCACACACCCATGTCGGAGTCCAACATCCAGCGTGAACGGTTGTGCTTTAACTCTGCCGACGCTGACACAAACTTCTCAGCAGGAACACAGTGCCCTGAATGCCAATAAAAGGCAGCCGTCTACACCGTGCTCCCACAACTCTTCCTAAAAGATTTTTTTGAGGAACCAGTGATATGCTTCCTCAATGTCGACAAAACATGTGAAGCTGTTTTTGGCACACTCGCAAGATTTCTCGAAAATTTGCTGGAGAGTGAAAATTTGGTCTGTAGTTCTGCGGTCAGGACAAAAACCACACTGGGCATCCTGCAGCGTTGATTCAATTGTCTCGCGGCATATTCTTTTAAAGGTACAGTACTAGGCCTACCTTCGTATTTAATGCATTTCCTCTTGTCTCCTTGTGCGTGGAGGTGATCATCTCATTTTCCAATCTTTAGGTGTGTTTCCAGAACACCAGATCAGCGTCTCTGTTCAGGGTTTTGAGCATTTCAGGCTGGGTATCATCGGAACCTGGAGCTTCCCAGCCTTTTTTAGTGTTTCGACAGCTTAGAAAACTCCAGCTGCATTATGGTGATATTTTACAACCCATAATGTACCTTCTGTGTGTCCAAAGATGTGGAAGCGACTAGGTTCAAAATGTCTTTGAAATAATTTCTCCATCTTCCAAGGATATTCGCCTACTTGCTGAGTAATATTTCTATCTTTGGTGGATCTACCAATACTAGATATTTTCCGCGGTGGCGGCGGATGGTTTATTGGAATTTCAAGAACAAACAGGATTGCAATTACTGACAAGACAAACTTTTTGGCTCCAAGATTTCATTTTCGACTTTTTCACCGGTGGACTGCGGCATTTGAGGCTTAGCGTACCGCAAATGCATAGGAGATTCGGCTTTGGTCCGAAGCCAGGTTTTTTGGGCCATTTTGTTCGTTTAAAGAGCATCTCTAACTTCATTTTTTCACCACGGGATTGCTTTTTTGCCATTATTCGCTACACCCAGTCTTTCCGCCCGCATAAACAAGCAGCAGATGAAGACTACCAGATGGCAACAAGGGGGGGGCAACCGGGCAATTGGCACACCAAAAACATGTTCAGTTGCTAGGCACAACATCAAGTTATAATCATTTTGCCTCCCTCGATAATATTAGCTGGTTGCGGCCCTGCATGTTCAACAGTTTACTCGGTAGGACCTCCTGGACCTGCGCTTTTTTGCAGACCCTGATGGNTTTTCAAGAAGTAAGTTGCAGACCAGCAAGTGGTGATCTCGACAGTTCTGCACCACTTCATAAACGTACGACCAACACNGAACGGAACAAGCTTGCTGAAATTACGCGTAGAAATCAATGAGTGACCGAAGACTCCACAAAAGATGTCTGCACTACATATACAGTACTTGTGCAAAGTTCTGTGTTGGTAGAAAGAGAGTTATATGCCAAATGAAGTTACCGTGCATGTTGTTGCTGTTTTGTGTCTAAAAACTTGCTGTTTTTGCATCGTTGGCAAGTTTGTTTCAAAAAATTGAATGCAGCAGCATTTACAACAATGTACTACAATGGTACATGGCGCTATGTCGGTCTTTGCTTGGTTTAAAATGTTTCTGATTGTGGATCCAAACTGCGCTCTTAAATTTTATGTTGAAAATTAGATATACGTTTTGCATGTATAGAAACCACCGAAGTTTTGCAGAGCATATTGCGGAAACATAGGATTAACAACGTCGTGATGTTAAGCCAGTGTTTTTCAACCAGGGTTCCGCGGAACCCTGAGGTTCCGCAAGTGGCTACCAAAGGTTCCCCCAAAAGAGACCGAAATCGCCTGGGAGGAAATTCGCAACCACAGTTCTATGTGGTTGTAGCAATATAGAAACTTGGGTAATTGGATAGGCTTCCCATGAGCAACGCAAGCATTTGCGGGAGGTTCCACTGTAGCAAAAAGGTTGAAAAACACTGTGTTAAGTCTTTACATTATTTACCTCTGCGATTCTTTCCGATTCAACCACCACCTGCTGACCTTTCCTTTCATGCTCAATTCGTCCCATCCGATGAGAGCCTCGTATGACTTGCAGACACCCATTCTCTGCTTTCATGTCATCGATTGCTATTTGAATTGATATTAAATCGGGGAACAAAATTCCATTGCGATACCAATATCTGCGTAACAAAAGTTAGTATTGTTGATGGTTCCAAGCATAGAAGGACAAATAAAAAACTTTACCCATAATCCTGATGCCACTGGAATGCTCCACCAGTTCGTGCAGCTTTCATGACTATTTTGCTGTGGTAGTGATATACCTCGCCACCCATTAACTGAAAAATGCATTGGAAGCGTTATTATGTAAATATCAACACTTACGACAGGATCACTTATATTATTGCTCCCTAAATTAGGTTCACTTTGGTTGCATGCTCAATCAGGTGAGAAAACTCTTTCTTAAACGAAGAGTGACGTGGCGAAAACTTATAATTCTCAATATGTAAATAATGATGGTTGAAGTTCAGTGAGTCAGGTAAAATCAGAAACCGTTGTGATCAAAGGATATACTTTGATTTGTGAATTTGCGAAACTTTGCATACTTAGAGAAAGGTCGATCTCTCCTATCAGCCTTCAAACATTTCTTTTCTTGTGAACTTCTTAACTTTGGAATATAGAGCGATATGCTTTGGAAAGTTGTATTTGACTTGAATTCTCACTAATGTTTTTTCCACGGCATTCATACGCCGTATATCAACGTTTAAATTTCAGCTGCAAACACTGGAGTAGGAAAACTGACAAATGTCATTTGAAGAAAATTGAAAAAAGTGCGTTTTTGGTGTCTTACGCCAGTAATGTTCAATATTTTGCGTAGATAAAATACATCCTTGGTTGAACATGAAGCCTTTCATTTGATGAAATGTTATCTGAAGATGTTCACTTAAGTTATGCCTCCTATGCATGACTGATGTATGTGCAATTATCGCAGAAAACCTGGTCGTTTAACAGAAAATGTGGATTGAAATCAGTGAAATGACAACAACAAACGTTGGGAAAATCTCGTTTTACGTAAACGTTGTCTTCACTTTGTGTCTGAAAATTTCTTTCTGCTTGGCATAAATCTGCTGCATACCGCAAAAATTAAAAACGTTAGACGTTCACTCTGGATCGATCACAAAACGACCAGGCAGGGGCAAGGACAGAAATCCCTGAGATGTGGCGAGCTAGAAAATAACAAACTGTACTTTTCAATCATTCTTTGATGAAAAAGGCACTTTAAGATTGTTTTTTTAAAAAAATATTGGTGAGTTATCACGACCCGTAGTCGTTTAGTTAAAAGTTGTCCTGAAAATCTTTACTTTGGTAAGCTTTCTAGGTATATTAACAGGGTATGTGACGTTCGCAGAATTATTTCATGTCTTTGCATGCCTATATTCCTGGCGCGACGCTTTTCCCTAATTGTGTTAATTGTGCTGACTAGGCCTCGAGCAATTGACGGGCCGCGTTTTTTGTGTAATCCGCATACCTTGGCGACTGCGTTTTTTTTTCCGAGTCGTTGGAACGTCTGACAGTGTGCCAGCGTACGAATCGAGGACCGAGAGGTGGTCCATTACTTTGGAAGACGTATAGGTCTTTGCAGCACAAGGTTGATATAGCATAGGCTACTTATGATATAGGACATAAGGTCCTCACAGCATATTCTGNTCCTCATAATTTCGTTNATCACGTTTTGTTGACACGTTAGTTGGCCACGTTTTGTGGGCTCGTCAAATTAAAGTAACGTGCATTAACAAATTTTGTGGCTGTCTGTTTTCTTGATGTGGGCCTGATTGTCAGTCAGGAAGCTACAAGGTACTTTTCACGTGTTTTGAGAACATGCCATCAAGTCTTCATAGAAGAGAAATGCACAGTAAACCCCGCTTGATAAGACAACCTTGGTCGCAGCCAAGTACGGATCTACAGTAATAAACGGGCGTTTATTAACCGGCGTACCTTGGCCATGCAGCATCAAAATAACGAGCTTGGAGGATGAAAATCGCATCAGTCATTCAGCTCCAGGGGAATTTTTGCTCGTGTCCCATTTTGCCCAGATCTCTTTATTGTGCGCTATACGCTAGAAAAAGGGTGGGAAAATAGCGGCCCGCAGGCCAAATGTGGCTCGCCACAGTGTTTCGAGTGGCCCGCTGAAGCATTCAGAAAATATCTTCAAATCTGAAATTTCCTGTAACTTACCACAACAAATGTTAGTGCTGAAACTTTGACCGAGACCTGCTTCTATTTCACTACGGACGTACGGCCCTCCTCCAAACGTGACCTTCTCAAAATGGCCCCCGAACATAATTAATTGCCCACCCCTGCACTAGAACACACCCCAGCTGCAATGGCTGAACATTTGACCTAAGAACATAACTTTTAGAGTTAAATGACAAGCGAAATGAAATAAAGCATCACAGAATGGTGACACGTTCGCCAAAAGTCCATTACGTCATCGTAAGCTTTTGTTCGTTCACACATAAGAGTACGCTTAGAATTCAAAATAGATTTATAAAGCGGAGTCTGGGTTTATTATCTAAGGTATGTTGAAATGGAAAAATTTCGTCCTTAGGGCAGCTTGGATAGACAGATGGAATACTTATCCGTGGATCGTTTAAGCGGTTTCTGCACTCTAGTAGCTTTCCAGTTACAAGCGCGGGCGTTAAAGTGCTTTTTAAGTTGAAATTTTGTACGCCTGTATTTCCTATTGTTTTTATTATCGCATCCTAATGGAATTTGAGGTAGTTTTGACGAAGCTGTCATTGGGATTCGGCAAAACTCAGGTTGTTATAGATAAATAGGAAGTGCTTTTCTGCTGTAATGTGGTACTGCTTGCTTAGACTTATTTAAACCAGCAATGGGGTCATCTCTACATGGGTTTCTGGTACTAGGATGCTTTCAGGCACGAAAAACAATGTTTGAATTTTGACTATGACAGTCACGGGTGGACGAGATAGGAATTCCATGATTGACGATTTTTTGACAGACGCTTTGTGAAAAAACTTAGGCTACATAACCTCTTTTTTTGCTCTTCACTTCAAATAATATGCTTATGATCCTGCCAAAATTTTTCGCTCGCACAATTTCACTGAACATAGGACACTACTGCTCGCTCCAGTGTTTCAGAAGGTACCTACGACCTTGTCACATAAAAACGAAGTATTTTTAATCGGCTCACTATTGCTTTAAAATAAAAACAAATCGAAGCCACGCCGTCACAATTTTTGATTTGTTGGCGTCCAAGCAGCCCAGGTCAATTGAAGTCTCCGTAATCAGGGCTATTTTAAGTCGAATGGATTATTATTGGCTGTTTGGACTTTTACACACCTTATTGTTTAAGAGAAAGTCTTGTCGTCAAACTTTTCTGCTCGACTGGGATTTGTATATTTCTCAACAGTAGTTCGCCACCAAGGCAATCACTGTCGCTATTTCAAATTTCTTATGTTTTAGTCTCGTTGGTTGCGCATTCTAGTTGCATGTACAGTAGTGATTTCATGAGCAATTACGAACATGTTAGCTTGGAAAATACTATACCACTGTGGCTCCGTTGCTAGCCCTGCACCGAAAGTTTTGAAGTGGTGAAAATACAGGAAAAATTTGGTTACAAAATTTTCGACATATTTAACAATATTAATGAAATTACACTTTCTTGGTATTGAGTGTATGAATGAATCTGACTAAAAGAAAACATGAGTCTGACTCTAAAAAATGTTTAGCATGACATAGAAAACACGTTAAAATACAGTAACCTATAAAAAATCAATAAACTGTTTCTTGTAGTTTCGTGTTTTACTTGTTAGTTGATGAGCAACCAATTGCTACAGAAAATTTGTAGGGGAAAATTTTGCTGTATAAAAGTTTTCAAGCAAATTCGGGAAAATTCGAGCAAAATATCCTTCCAAACCTGAAAAAATTGCCTGCACCTACACCTGTGAAAACAAGTGAAGAATATTCAGAAAAACAGCAATGTTAAATGTTAAAGTCTTATAAAAAAAACGTACGCCATAAATGATTGTTTCACACTCTGCCGAAATCGCACAAAAGTTACCGCTTCGCAGGTGTTCACTACTTTTTCACACCGATTCATCCTGCCAGTTAAATCTTCACCAGGATTGTTCCAAAGGATCATTCGCACATTCCTACCATCGCCATCATCTTGCTCGTATGATTGAGCCATCAAAGCTGAATCGGGTTCTTCTAAATTTTCTCTCAATTTCTTGATTTCTTTGTCGGAAAACAACTTTCTGCGCCCAAAAATCGAATCAACATTTGCATTCACTCTGCCTGAAACCAGTCCTGAATGCAGAGTACACCGAAATATCGATATAACATGAGACACATCTCAGCTGTTAGGACAAAAGGGTTAATTCCTGTGGAACACTCCTGTCAAGCATAAACAAGCTTTTTCATTGTTTCAATTATTTTCACATCCGAATGTGGAGAATTCCAGAGATCGATACGCCGTCACCATCATTTTACCAGACTTACAAACACAATAGCATATAGCAAAATTTTTTTGACTGCTGCACAACCTCACTATGATGAACCCTTCTCTCGAGAAGTTTCTCTTCATCTCATCAGTAACCTCAAACTCTTCACCTTCCGTTACTCGATACTCCGGGACCGGTTCTGCGCGAAATATGTTTGTCCAACGTAAAATCGGCACATTGAGAAGTGTATCGCAAAAACCAAAGTGTTAGAACTTGAATTAGAAAAAGTGAAAGAAAAGAAAATGCAGATTATGTCGTCTTTTGCAGCCTGGTTAGAGTGAAGGTCGTGTTTCTGAACAATGCTTCTTGGGCTTCAGTTAATTGTTTGATAAACCGATTTTCATTGTTTGGGGATTCCTATTAGACAAGCTCGCTCTTGATAAATGCAGAAAATAAATGATGTATGTAGCGTCCAACTTTTCATGTTCCCAAGCTTGTTGTATCAAATGCTTTTTCTAAACATCTCCTGAAATAATCACGAAAAGTCAGCCAAACGTTTCGTGCTGGCACGGTCATGCTTCAGCTAAGATATTTGAAACTGGTTTAATCACTAAAAACATGAACAATCACAGAGAGTTTGCTCTTATCAGAAGTACAGCCAAGTGCTTCAGATATGATATGATATCATTTTAAAGAATGAAAGTGATGGTTAAAAATCTATATTTACGGTTCCGCGCTTTCGCTATGCTGTCATAAGACTGCGTTTTAAAGTGTCTCAAGTTTTTGTGTCTCAACTTTCTTTTACATCAATGAACTGTTGTGATGAGTTTTAACAAAGTTTAAAGAACAGCTGTATTATCTCGATGTATCGTTATACACAAACGGCTCTTTTCGTATTAAATATTCACCGATATTTGGACGAATACGTTTATTCTAAAATAAAAATGTTAATTAAAAATCGATTGCCAAATCAATCGAACAAAAAATAATTTCTTTCTTTTGCATATTGTGGCAGTTATCACTATCCAACCAGTGTTTTACAAAATTTCTCACCTTTGTTGAAACCCATGTTTGTCGTACAATCTGTCACAACCACAAATCACTATATTGCCATGGGCTGAATGTCTGCTTTGTATCCTGGCAATGCTAACCCCGTAGCTAAAAATAAATCATTAACTTGTTGTATAAAGCAGGTGGAGTGGATGATTAATGGATTTTGGCACTTTGCACCACTCCGTTTGGTGCAAGCGTCGGTAAGTTGCAATAACGACGCTGCCGTTATTTGAGCAATAAATGAATACATTTCAGAAGTTCGAGGGCTTCTTTTGCAAAATTCTATCAAAACGTTGTTTGGTAAACATCTTAATTGCTTACAGCAAAAAGTTAATTTGGGTTTCTGAATGAATTGTAACTCGCATTTTTGGCTGAAAATGCAGTTTTGAGAAAAATTTCTACAAGTTGTCCATCTGAAACTTATTCGCACGAATTATTATAATATCTCGATCTATCGACCTGAACAAATGGCTCTGTAAATATTGAAACTCCCCAGATTTTGCTGATGTTTGTCGGAATGCCTTGATACCACAAAAGCACAAACCGAGGTTCGTCAGGGTCTTGCAAGCACTGTGCACTTTGTGGTCGAAATGGAAAAGATAACATATCAATGGTCCCAACTGTTTCAAATACCCAGGAAGAAATAAAAACTTTCCCGCTGAACCAAAACCTGAAATGTGCAAACTATGGTATATATGGGACCACTTGTGTGATATGCCATCAACAGTATGTTGGTCAAACAGTAAACAAATTAAGTACTTGGAACAAACCACATGCGAGATATGACAGCGACCAAATGGCCTCATTGCAACATTATACCGTGTTTCATCGCATCCGAAAACGCTGTTTATGACTCTTACACTGCTATGTTTGTAGAAAAACCCATTTTTAACTTTCTGGACATCTGTCAAGGCAAATCAAGACTTAACAAACGTAAGGCAAATCAAGACTTAACAAACGTAACGCACAAACTAAGTTTGCAAGCGGTATGTGCTTAATCAACAGGCAAAATATTTACTTGCAAAAACTAATGAGTCCGGAGGATGGTGGCGAATGTAATCCAACTGCCGCTGAAGACGGTGAGGTGCGTCAAAAGTCTTAAGCAAGATAAAAAATCTCTTGCCTATGTCAGTGCTAAGAAAACACTGAAATTAGCTTCAGATTTGTCTAAAAACGTAATAAATGTATGATAAAACATAACGAAAACTGACAAACGGTATGAACGTTTCAACAAAAATTTTGAAACGATCTGTGCCTACAATTTCTGCAGTGATGTGTGTTGTAGTCATACTGAATGATGTTGATTGAAACTCATTTTCTGACCAATATTAGCTACGTCCTCGTCGTAGTGCGTTTGATTAAACTGCAGGAGCAGTTGATTCTTGCTAGGCGCACAGAACTGCTGAGCCGAGGCATCATCTACTGTCAATCTAGGAAACCGGAACAAGAACACCGTCCACGTGTGATGTTCTCGGCGGTTTGAGCATCCACGGAACTGCATGGACACCAAGGCTCCGGCGCCAACTTCCATCGGAACAGTAATTCCCTGAAGCGTCCGACTTGGGTTCTGACGTGATTCAATTTTGTCCCCGCCGAGCGCTTGAGACCAAGGTTGGGGTTCTCCGCTTTTGGTGGTGGAAGGGATTGAGGTGGTTTTATTTTACTTCGCCTCAACCCATTAGGCCAAACGAAACTTCCGATTTCACTATCGAAGATGTTATGCTTTGGCCGGGTATGCGCTTGTCTTTGCGCTCTCAATGTAAGCGCTGCTCTGCAGGGCGCTTACATAACTCCCTTCCCTACAGAAGTCGTTCGAGCCATTCGTGCTCAACGAGACGAAGTCTACGTATCGAAGATCGTATGTTACGTGCACGTCATGGCTTCGAACCCACATCCTCCATCATGACGTGCCCCGCATTTCCACCATTTATTTTACTTTGCCTCAACCTATTAGGCCAAACGAAGCTTCCGATAGTGAT
>JGI24158J21664_10005574_pt1 | contig 16465 bp, 5 predicted proteins | sample Ectturendosymbi3_FD_21664 | JGI IMG/M metagenome (IMG submission 21664)
GGTAGTAAAAAACAGTCAAGATCATATTTCCTCCGTTTTTTCATTAAAAATTCATCGTCAAAATAACAAAAACGCTTTGCGATAGGCGGATATACCACCATGTTTCTTGAAGCCAATTATTTGGTATCTTTCCTTTGGGGCTGTGCCGAAGACAGCCCAGAAATCGCCAAATTCATCGGCAAGTGTGCTGAAAACGTCATCGCATAAGCGGCGTCGTTGGAAAACAGTGAAACATTGGTTTTGTTGGATTCCTAGGAAAAGTTGAGCTAAAATGGTGTCGGAAGTGCCGAAAATGATTGTGTTGTGAAATTTTCGTAACTAAATCCAAACTTAAGGCGAGTTTGGCTGTTTGGCGGAATCTTTTGCCTTACATTTTTCAGGGAGGGCTGCAGCCCGGCTGTCTGGCTTGACGAGCCGCCCCTGCATGGGACATATTTATCTGTCCCATCACATAACAATTTATGCCTGTCCCATCCCACGGGGTTGCCATTATAATATTAAAATGGAATACAATTCAATTACATTATTAAATCTATGAAAGTTTAATTTTAGTATTTACTAAATATGACTACATGCACAAAGAGGCATGCAAAACGGCAAAATTTGTTGACTTTAAAATTCAGAAGTATAGTACGTATAAGTATGACAATTCAGTATCATTTTGACACGGCTACTGTCTCATGGGAAATACAAATGTGTGCTGTCCCATCTCATGGGATGTTTCCCATGGGATTCCTATAGGAATGGCATTCCTATGGACAAGCCTGATGAAACGTCCAACGAACCTACACCTCAAGCAACAGAGCTCTAGTTAAGATATATGGCAGAGTTTTGAAAGATTTGGCTTGACATTGGGGAATATTTCTCCAATATGACCTTACTGTGGATGCAGGGTATGTAGACTAAATCTTTTTAAATATTTGCACTGTTGTTTTCACAAATTTAATAATTGAGAGTGAACTAATGTGTTGCCGAATGATCTGTTTGCTGGTTTGAACATAATCTTGCAAGCAGGTTATATTTTTTTCGGTGTTTTCAACTTTAAACTCAATGTGACCTTGCTATTTTTAGAAGTAACTAGCTTGTCCAGAAGAATTTTAACTCGTTTTTGCCAAAACAGATTTTGTTTTCAAAACACTCCTGAAAGCTTAAAAATTTGCGTGACACCAAGACGGGTCAGTGGCCACGGTGAGCAGTCGGGAGCATTGCCCCAAAATTTTTCCAGTGCTTCCCCCAAACCTACAGAGGAATTTTGCGATAACTAAAAATAGCTTTCTTCACTACGACTTTACAAGGTGTTTTTCCACCATTGCTTGGTTAGTAGGTAACAGGATATACGTGTGTTCAGACCGTGTGAACGAGCACATTGTTGCTGTTCTTTTTCGTTTAGCGTGTCACGCTTTGTTTTCAATGTGTTTTTTTGCCAATCCAACCTAACCATAGACATTCCCAAGAGGGAAATCATCACAAAATCGTGACACAGTAGAGCTGGAAATGATGTCAACTTGCCACCTTGGCTTAGATTTAACTTCTATGCATTAAGTGCGCGCAGGACAGTAAGCTAGATATTTAGCTAATATACGGAGGACGCAGAAATCAAAGAAAATTAACCTAATATTTTCAGACTGAAGCCTTTACAACAGCTAGGAATTATCATCACTTCTGTTGTGCTATGCGTAGAAAACCTGATGTAATTATCGCATAAGGCACGCGGAAAGTTTAACCCAACCTGAAAACAAAAACGATGTAATCTTTAAATCTTTTTACTGAAGACCGAATCAGCATTTTCTTCCAAGTTTTTTTTTCGTTACGGGTCACTTCCCTATCCCCGCCTTTAGTGTCTCTGTGCACAAGATGGAATGCCTAAGAAGAGAAAGAAAAAAGTCCTGTTGCAGGAGTTTCGTTTTACAAAAGGATTAGAAAAGGAAAGTCTGCAATGTAAGAATGGCCCTTTAAGGAAGCAAGGACGTTGGAAGGAAAGTAAAAACGCATGCTGCAGAATTTCTGTGCCCCATTAAACGCATTGGGTGCCCCTCCAAATTTGCCAACTTGGCTACGGAGCCCACTCCAAGAACTGGTAAATTAAGGATTCAGTAATTGCAAAACGTCTAAAAAATACGTTTTTTCTGAATCGAAAATTTTCGCAGCTGCTATTACGGCAAGAGCACATCGCTTATTGATTTGCTTGTCACCCGCAAGCTTTGCAACCAAAGATATAGATATTCGTCAGTCAAGAATGCTGAAAAACAGCTGCCACGTGAAACACACAAAAATAGTTCAAATTGAAGTGTGCACTTGGTTGTGGAAAAGACGACTGCTGTGAAGAGGTGGTACATGGGAAATCCCATAACACACTCAAGTGTACATTTTGCGTATGCAAAATATTTTCCCAAGTTTTCAGCACATTCTATATTGTTCACATTTGGAGCACTTATCACAGGCTCAACAAAACCAAAATCACATTTTGCTAATAATCTGACATTAAAAAAGAAGATGAACACATTCAGTTAATTGCTTTCTTGAAACAATTTCAATTGTTGGCATATACTGTAAATTATTTTTTTTAATGTAAAGAAAAGTTATGGTTGCTCATCAGTGTCACCACAAATTTTTCTTTTTTTAAAAAAAGATATTTTTTAATTGTTTTTGTTGTTGAAAACATCCTTTTCTGATGTTGTTAAGAGGATATTTTGGTAAAAATTTATTTTGCTGTTGAAACAAATTTTTTTTAAATACATATCATTGTTGATGAAAAACAAAATATTTTCGTCACAACAATTGTTTGTTGTTAAAGAATTTTCGTTGTTAAAAAATGTCTTTACTATTGAAAAAAGTATTTTTTCTCACACCGTGGTTTTTCATTCTTTTTGCCTACAATACATACCGTAGTTCCACATAATGATAATGCAGCACCATTTCACAGCGCTGTTTGACATAAAGTTTTGTAACACTTTTCTTCAACAACAAAAAATATTTTTACAAGAAAGAAAAATATTTTTTTTAAATCAAATAATTTGGGGTCACACTGATGAGCCATCATATACATAGATGCCTGAATGTCTCATTCATCTCTGTCTGGCTTCCAGTGTGGCGTACAAAGTGTAAAACAGTGATTCACCTATTAACACATGCATTTTTGCGTTTATTAGTACCACAGGTGCAAACGCAACGCATGTTGAATTGTGAAAAAGTTGGTTTCAAACGTCAATTCAATATGTACGTTGAACGTTTCCTTATCTGAACAAAATAGGTTAATTTCAGCGGCTAAAACATGAGTTTGCCAGCGTAAGACTCACATTTTTTAATTCGTTTTTTAAAATGTCCGTTTTCTTTTTCTTGTTGTCACTGAAGTTAACTTTATTACATAGATCTTCCTCAGTGTAATTGACAGCGACTAGTATCAATTTCCAATGGCAATGCTACGTATTTTCAATAGCCATCAATAGCATCAACGCAGCTATAGAAAAACTGTTGCCATCCAAGCACTCAGAGCAGCGACATATGGCAATAAAACATCTAAAAGAAACAGTTCATAAAGTTTACTGTACATCAGTCTTTCACTTCATTTGTTTTGTTAGAAAGTGGTGAAACTCTCCAAGAGCGTATTAGGAAATTCGCCAAGGGTGTAAGCCAGGGGTCTCCAAACTACGGCCCACAAAGAAATTTTGTCAATAATGAAAATAATATTTTTACGAAACATTTCTTGACCTGGTAGAATGTAATATATCCCGAAACAGCCACGTTGCGTAAGATGTCCGGCCCTGGAACTGTTGTGTGATAGCTTATGTGACCCTCTGACAGGAAAGTTTGCAGACCACTGGTGTAAACCAACGACCCGTACCTTCGTGAACTTTCTACTACATGTCTAGTTCTGACCAATGACGTGGCTGCAAACTCTTAAAAAGTATACGGTCGAAGTATGTCCTAGCAGTGCAATGTGCAGGAAGTATGCTGTTCACATATTTGCAGCAATTGCGCATATTTTTTCTCAGAGAAAATCTTAGAAAGAGAAACTCGTTTTCAGACTTTGGGAAGGAATACTTGTTGTATATCTGAAAGCATACGTGTTACATGTCGTACTTTACACCTCAGAATGTTAAGACACTCACCTGCAAGGCAAACGCCACGGTGTTGATCATTCCACACCAGCTGTGCATGGTGTACATGTTGCCATAGTGCATAACGTTGTGGTACAGAAAAACAAGCACGACGCCTGTAATAAGTCGCTTGGTAAATATACAAAATGTACAAAATGATATCGCTCGATTTAGAAAACAACTTTTAAGCTGCTGTATAAGAACGAAGCGTAAAACGTTTAAAAATCTTGGGTGCGAGCAGTTTGAGAAGTAAAAAAGCTAATCCGGTTGACCTACTGACACCAGAATTTAGCGAAGCGTAAAAACTAGGCTTGAGATAAGGTCGCAAAGCACCACCCTCGTCTTGTAAGTCTGTTAACTTCATGCTTCAGCTTTCAGCTGTAAATTGACCTGTTAAAGCAGCCCTATACTTTCCAAGGCAGCAAAGTTCACAGCATCATTTTTTGTGGTTCTTACCGAAGATAGATAGAATCAAAACAACTGCCATAATCGCCATATGAATAAGCATCAGCGTTTTTCGACTGAGAAGCTCCAGTACTCGATAAACCAGGGCACCTGAAGCACAAAAAATAACCAAAACATAAACGCTTCGAAAGGATGAGAAACTTTTGTTGATTAGAAAATACATATTTTGCTTTAAGTGCAACAGTAAGCCAGATTTATGCCATGTTCGCCCATGGAGTTACGCGTCATTTAATCATGAGCTTGTCTGTGGATCAAAGTGAGATCAAGCCAAAGGTTCATCCAGTCAAAGCGCCTTAACAGATTTTCAACTAAACAAGTTTTTCGAAAAAGCTTGAATTCATGTGTACGTTATTACCTTTTTTCTCAAACATTGGGGCAAATCATCCCCGGAAACCCCGTCCAGCAGTCCTAATCTGCCAACGGGCTCACATAACACAAGCATTGCATTCTTTTCACAGTTTGTGAAATTTTCAAAATAAAATTTTGCTTGGTATACCTAATATGGTTGAATCGTGACAAGAAACATACTTGGAATTACCCAGATTTAGAACCTCTATGGCGACATATTCCTCACTGTGAGGAAGTACACAAATAAAACCTCTAGGTGTTCTATAGGCTTTAGAGAAATCAGCCGACTGAGCTCTGCTTTCATCTTTTTGCGATGATTCAAACTTGCGCATATCTGTATTCAAGTAGCTTCACTCCACAAGTGCAAGAAGCAAGGAATCAATCACAAATTTTTAATAGGAAATCGATTTCACGAAACACTACGCATCGTCAGTCCCATCATCTGCAAGCAATGTTAACAGGTGTGAAACGTTGAAAGGCCAACACAATGTCAAAGTAAACAACCTCAAGACTGCAATGAAAAAAACCGCGCATACCCAACCGCGACAAAAAAAAACAAGACCAAAACGTCATGCTCAACTACATGCAAACGCTGAAGCCTCAAAACTTACTGCACAAACGACAAGAACTTACTAAAACTTTACGCCAGCTAACGATTATTAACACCGAAAAATGTAACTATTCGCAGAGCAGTCAACGTGCATTTCGGTCGCTGTGGCAACTAAGTCTCTGCGGGCACGATAGAAAAGATCTGACCGACGCGAACAAAGACGCCTGCACACTGGCCGCGAAAAGTGAAACACAACAACGGTCTGAAGAACTGAAATACATCAGCGTTCAGCGGCAGAGAAACAAAATGATTATCTTACGCGTGGGAGGATTAAGTTCTGCATATTAATTTGTGCGTTAAGTTTGTGATACCACTTATCTTCACAGGAATCCAAAGAAAGGGAATTAGTGTTCTTCAACAAAAGTAACGATTTGTAAGCCTCATGTATCGGCGGTTTATCTGCGTTGCTATGGAACTCTGAAAAGTGCCGCGACAAGGCCACTTTATCTTTGTTATTTTCATCAATTTCACAATCGGGTCTGTTCCAATTACTGCGGTGCGATGACCACCTCGGGGGAAATTTGTTCTTGGTTTGCCGGACATATTGCTCGTGGCAAGTAACACAACTACATAAATACCATGGTTTGCGCATGTTAATTTTTGGTTGAGTGGGAAGGTTTTATTTTTGCCCATTATTTGTGAGATACATGCAACCATTGATTTGTTGTATTTTCCATAGTTACGACAAAGTGCACAATGGCCACAAGGACACGACACCCATTGACATTCTCTCTCGTCTTGATTAAAGCAAGGTGCTTGTAGTTAGTAATTGTCCAATTGTAGTTGCTCTTTTGTAGGTTATCATTGCTTTCGGGCTAAAGTTTTTCTCTCTCTGTGTGAGAGTTATCAGGTGGGGAAAAGATGTAGCCCAACTTGTGCGTCATTTTGTTCTCGCCTTTTGGGGCCCGGCGTCTTTCCTCCCAATTTGATGCCATTGCTATCATGTCATNAGTCATGTGCAAAGGGAAGCTTGAGCGGATCGCTTTGTCTTTGAGTCGGTTTAAGCTGCTGAGGTAGTCTTCTTTCCTTTGGTTCAGACGTCTCAAGCTAATTGCTTCTCCAAATAAGATTGACGTGAAGGTTGACTGTGGGTGGTGTGATTATCCGTTTATCACCAGCCTCCCTTCTGCTGTGGGTTTAACGAAGTCTTTGGTGACAAAATCATCGTCAGTAGTTATGCAATGATTAACATCTAGGAATTCAACTTCACCATTTTGATCGGCTGTGCAAGCTTGGCGAAACGTTGGTTCCAAACCACTGTTGGCAAATGCTGAAGTTAGTGCTTGTCGGATGTTTTCATTTGACAATTTTGAAAAAAAATTTGCTTGTCGAATGTTTTCATTTGACAATTTTGTGAGAAAGTACCTGTGCCTGAATTTAGTGATTATGTGACATATCCATGGAATATGATGAGTTTCATGACGAGGTAGGCAGCTCTGAAAGTGAAAGCAATGGAAGTGCGTTCCAAAGTAGTCCAGCAATTCCAGAGGTATTCAAGCAGGAGCTGAGTGATCTTGTTAGAGACCAAACTTGTCTAAAGAAGCAGCAGAAATTTTGGCATCCCAACTTAAAGACAACAACTGCCAAGTGGAACCGAACATCGATAACACTTTATCGTACGAGAGAAAACGAATTAATTCCGCATTTTTGCCAACAGGAACTAGTTCAATGCAAAAATATTGAAGGGCTGCTGAAAACTGGCGTGCCACAGTGTGGAGTTGAAGAGTGGCGCTTATTCATAGACATCTCGAAGAGAAGTTGAAAATGTATATTGCTACATAACGGTAACAGATATGCATCTCTCCCAACTGGCCATTCATCAAAACTAAGAGAAATGTACAACAACATCAGAACGGTATTGCAGAAATTGGATTATGAACAGGCCTACCATACCGTCCTTATTTCTAAGATTTGTCTTTATTTTCCAGCACTACGTCTTAGAAAATATTAATGTCCTTATTTCTAAGAAATGTCCTTATTTGTGACTTGCGTTCTTATTTTTTCTTATTTTCTGCAGCATAACAATTTCAAATAAGCAATATGTTATAGACATAAAGACCATTTCTGTCTCATCGTAAACATTTTGTAATCAAAGTTTGTTGATGTCATGAAATTAGTATAATCTGGCAGCACAGAGACATAACGCACTATCAAGTATTGTTAGCACTGTAAGCTGTCTACTGTGGTTAGGATTCTTAGAAAAGCTGGTTTTGTAGCGAAGGCTTAGTATTTTAATTGATTCAAGAAATAAGCAAGCGTAAAAAGCGTTTTCCGTGACGATTCCCAGAAGGTAGTCGAGAATAAGGCATTGCTGTAAAGCAAATGGTTCCTGGAGATGAATAGGCAAACATATTATCTAACATTAGTCGCGCAAACAGAAACAATTGTTTTCTTTTTAAGTTTCTAGCCGTCCGTATTTTTGGTTCTAGATCGATGGTAGCCCTGATTATGAATTGTGCCAATGGTTAATCTGTGTAGACTTAAATCAGAGGTTCCCAACCTTTTTTACTCTTGCACCCCTAAAAATTTTGTTCTGACCTCGCATTCCTTACAATTTAAAATCACGACCTAGCTTTCAATGTTTAGAAAGGAATTTGATTTTTTAATACGTAAGGAAATCAAGCACATGGACACAAAAACAATGCCAGTATCTATTTCATTCGAGAAAAGACTACTGCAAGCTCGTAAGTAAGAAGAATAGATTGCAGTTAATGTTTACGCGAGTAATTAGCATCATGACACACAGGTAAGAACGAACCTAGCGTTGTGCCTATGATCCATTGCAATAGAAAACAAAAGAACACAGTAGAGTAATAAATAGATCAATTTCCTGTCATTAAGACGGAAGCATCTCGCACCTCCTGGAATGATGTCACACACCCCTGGTTGGGAACCACTGACATCCAGGGACCGAGTTTATGGGGGGACGGGGGGGACATGTACCTCCCAACTTTTGGACAGGGGGGACATAATATCTTTTGTCCCCCCAACATTTTGTGATAAAAGTAATGTAGTTGTGCAAATTTCATGGTTGCATCACTGCTGGAAACGTTTCCCCAGCACAAAGCCAGGGAATAAATGAGAAAAATGAACTTAATCACTGGATTATCTGTAGACACAGAATATTGATTTCCTATGTAAACTGAATTGTCAAGATTGTTCAAAATTGGTTAATTTGAATTACCGAATCGGTGTGCGCATGAACTTCGCTCAATCACGATTTCCTGCGCTGGTCTGTAGCCCGCAATCAGAATACGGTTGGCACCAAGCGCGTTGCCAGAGGCCGCAAGGGGGCAATGCCACCCCCAATTCCAAAGTTTTCAGGTTAATGAAATATTTGAAGTATAAGCCAAATAAATATTTCAGCGCAACTCAACGAAACTACCTCAAGAAACCCATCCTACTTCAGTGCAGTCGAATAAAAACTTGTATATGACCTTTTGCAATCATTGATTTATCATTGATAATCATAATCAATGACCGCAGGTAAAAGCAATTGGAGTAACGCTTTTCGCAGCTGTTTTTAGCGTACCAGCTTGCTGTATCCCACCTAATGCTTATGTAAGCTTCATTACAAGACCATTGCAAGGTCCCCCTCTGATAACCTTGGGTGTTACAAATGTAAGCTATCCTTGTTTCCAGTGTCAGCGTAGCTTTAAATCAATGTCGTAGCTTTTTGTTTTTGCACAGTTTTAAAACTACATGCGTGAATATGGCGATGAGATAAATTTTAAATGTCTTGAAGCTCAAACTTTAGCTAAGAAGCGATTCAGTTTGAAAGTCTTCTTTTATAAGCCATAGTCATTGTTTAGCAACAATAGCATTCATTCTACTGTAGATATTTATTTGTGATGACATGTATTGTGACGGTTGAAATCACAATTATGTGGAGCCTTAAGGTTTTCATCAATGATTTCTCTTCACCTTGCCGGCGAGTTAAAAATCAAGTCTTCAAGATATTAGACTCCGACCTGCTGTTCATAAGCCCAGAGTTTCAATTTTCATCTGATGTTAATTGCCACTCTATCCCGCAGCAAATTATTTGGATCATTTAACCGCAACGAGAAGAGTCAGCGGCAAAATCTAACGTAAGTAGCAAGATGCTTTTTGTTTTGCAAGTGTTGAGGGAATCGACACTGCCATTACTTACTGATACGGAGATAGCTTGCGCAGGGGTGGATATTAAAATTTAGGGGCAAACTCTCAGAAAGGGGCCCCAAAACATCACCATTGCGAAAGGTAATGTGGGATTACGTGAATAAAAAAGTTAAACTTGTTTCACATTTCAATGTATGAATTAAATTCAAGAGCATAAGATACATACGAAAGGAACAAACATTTGTAAAGTTTTGCAGCTGCACAATTCAAAGCTGCGTCGTATGGCACGTTTTTCCATAATTTTGCTTTATTTTGAAAAATACATGCCTTGCTTCAGGGCTTCTATAATGTGGCTCTAAAGTGTTACATAGCTTTTTTAACTAAACAATGCTGCAAAGCTCTCAAGGGGGTGCACAGTACTTCTGAAAAAGAGGGGCCCGAGACGACTGCCTCGTTATCCTTCCCTAATATCCACCCCTGAGATTTCAATCTCTCTTGTTGGCAAAGCGCATGTAACTAAAATGAAACTAGATTGAATTTATTCCCATTAGGGCTTCACATTCCGCAGATAAGTTATTGTATATTCAAGAAGACCGTGATTTGCACAAATTTAATTACGTGCAGTGCTAAGCTATCTTTACATGCAGCTGAGCGTGGTCAGTAAGTTTTGTAATGCTGGGGTTACGATTTTGTTCACAGTTAATTCCACTTGATATTTCAATGAAGTCAGTTAAATTTAGCAAAGTCTCATCAAACAATTTAAACGACGTAAGTTTAAAGTAACTACAAAGGTTTTACGAAATAGGTTAAACATAGTCAAAAGATCTTACAGATTATCAAAAATCTAAATAATTTTCAAACGCGTTTGAAGACTCTAGCGTTTACGGTTATCAACTACATCGTGAATTAATCGCTCAAAATTTAGATGACAACGGGATCCACTTCTTATAACCGCGAAAGTTTTGTAGAAGATCTACTTCGCCTGAAGTCATTGCCTTAGAGCAAAGTCGCTGCTCAGCTTCGATTGAACGTGTTGTGTTAGTGTACATCTGAAGCGTGTAAATGCAGTATAAGAAACGCAATCTTAAGGCGCCCGCGATGACTATTTACTCAACTGCAGTATTGGCTACAAAAAGCATATTGCAAATCGTGCACTTATAGCATTGAGAGGTTTATTAGCGCTTTTGCAGGAAAGTTTATGAGCAAATGGTGGAATTGATCCAAAGTAGAAGCTTGGCACTTCGCTATCAAAACTTTTAAAACTTGTCAATTCAATGAAAGCAGAATTTTTATTTGTCGACTTAAATCTGAGCACAGTTGTTCGGGAGGAAACGCCAGAAACATGCACGTTTCATGGCTGATGCTTTAAAGACAAGGAGCATAAAAATATTTAAATGTTGAAACTCGGTTGTTGTTTTCCCCAGCCCTAACAAATTTTCTGGCTACGCGTCTGGTTGCCACTGCTAGTATTTACCAAAACATCTTGTGGTTTGTTTTTGGTTTGATCTGTGTGGTGATTGTTAGTAGCAGTACATTTTATTTATCGGAACTGACGAAATTTGAATTGATTATAACAATTTTTTAGCATAAGTGTGTCTATCTAAGCCCAAATCGCTAAGTGCTAGATATCCAGATATAGCACCATTGTATACTTGTATACACTACTACTTGCTATACCACCACCATGGGCGTAGCCAGGATGGGCAATGTTCACCAAAATATAATAATTCCATAATGTGCCTTCATTTTGCCAATTTTACAGAAAGGTCGTACTACGGATGAGTGAACACGGTGACGTCATCGAAACACAAACAATAAGGTTTGTCCCCCCCAGAATTTTTTAGCAAACCCGGTCCCTGCTGACACCAATAGTAAACTTTTTGCTTGGCCAACAATGCGGCTATACAAAATATTCACGCTTTATCTGCCTGTGGGACAGCTGGGCACGTAATGATCATTGGGTGAAAAAGGGTAACCACCAAGAGATTCCACGAGAGTTGGTGAAGCTAACATCATCGACGAACCTTCAGTTGTCAGAGAAAATCATCATTCCGTTACCGCGCATGAAACTTGCACAGTTTGATGAAGCAGTTCGCAAAGTCTTGCCTGCAACCGGAGATTGCTTCAATTATATTTCCAGAACATTTCCCGCTTTGACCATCGAAAAGCCGAAAGCATTTTTGATGGTCCGCAGATCCACAAACTCATAAAAAATACATGTTTGTGCAGTCTATGATAGACACGGAGTCTGCTGCTTGGCAATCGTTTGTTATAGTCACACATAACGTCCCTGGAAACCGACAAGCTGAAAATTACCAAGAGATGGTGAAAGATAAGATATGCTTTCCAAGTTAAAAGATTTAGGTATGAAGATGTTAAATGTAAGATGAGTATGAAGTTTCACTATCTCTTCAGCCTCTTAGATTGTTTTCTTTCAAACTTTGGTGATCTATTTTATGTGAAGAGCACGAAAAAAGGTTCCACCAAGACATTAAGGTCGTAGAAGAGAGATACCAGGACAGCTGGGATGCCCTCAGTGGTGTGTTTGAGGGGAGACGAGCGAGGCACTTGCCTCGGGTCCCCCACCTTTTTAGGGCCCCCCTCGAGTTGTTTCGCGCATAAATTTTCCTCAGCTTTGGTGAAAAACTTATTATTCACTCATGTAATATATTCCGAAGCTAATCATAAGTAAGTGCTCTGCTTTCAAAATGCGCCCCAACAGCAAATGCAATGTGTAAGTTCTTTGCTTTCAAAGAAGCCCCTAACACCCACTGCAATGCGTAGTACTCTACTTTCAAAGGGGCCCCCACCAGCCTCTCTCATGTGTAAATAAGGAAAAGCTTCAAACTAACTTCAATACCTCAAAGAAACTGTAGGTTAAAATTTGTTTCAAAAAGTTCTGAAAACACCTTATCAAGTAAGTGCAAAAATTTAAACCAAATTATAATTGTTGTTACACTATCAGATAACGACGCTTCTCATAATATAGTGTAGCAATGTTTGCATAGCGTATATTATGAATTATTTGCTACTTTTGCGCATTTTTCAAACAACTAGTGTCAGTACAAGATGAGGACAGCTTTGACTCATCCAACTTCAAAGCTTTTCAAAACAAGCCTCAGGTTGGATGCTTTTGTATATATGCCATGTTCTTGAAGGTAGTTCTACCCACATGATAGCCGACTACTGTTGGAGTCTCCAACGTGCCTATTTGGCCGCGTCACAAGTCTTACAAAAGAAAATTAGTAAACATCGAGTAATATTTTTATAATAAATTATTGATCAGTGCGCTTTGATAGTTTCCGAAATGTACTTTGATCGTTACTAAAAGTTAAGACTTTTGCTTTGACGTCACTTGTTTTGGCATTTCGAAATTCTGCTTTTTCGTGCTAGTATTGCCTAGTGTCATGAATACGTCCTTGATTTTCACATGAAACATGATTTGCATGTAGAAGGCTCTCTGCGATAACGATTGCCGTCTTTGACGATATCGCATCAGAATTGAGAGAATGCTGTGTGTGCATGCTTAAAACAACAGATACAGCCTCACTCAAAACATGTAGCATAAAAACAATACCGATGTCAAAGCTCAGGTATTTTTAGCACTTTTCTGAAATAAAAATATGGCATTCCTCAAAAACTAGATCCACTGCGGAAAACCCATGTCATTTTCGAATTTAGCAACGGCAAAATACCCTAAAACCGTTAACGTTTTCGGCATCAAAATGTGTATTGACCAGTATAGTTAGCGATGTTAGTTGGTGTCACTCACAAAAAAAACAACAAATGACGTCTTGATTCTTTGTAAGTGTAATTGTTTACCTGCAGCATGCTACAGACTGGCCTCCTATATACAACTTGCGACCTGGTGGCAATTTCGTAGCAAGTCAGTCATATTGCTTGAAAGCTACAGTAAGGTGCGCAAAACAAGGCGTTAATGCCATGGCGAAAAGCTTTATGAAAGTTTGAAAAGTCTTCGAATCAGATGAGCCACGTTACTCTATGCGACCGGACGCTATATAATTTGGCACAAACTGAAAGAGCTTGAAATGATAATGTGTGAGCTCTATTCCAAATGGTTTTCGTCGTTGATTACTGTTCTAGGATTCACAGCAGCTTTCTTAGACCCAGTGCTTTAGCATGGACATTTGCTTTGCAACACTGTGTTTAGTAAAATCATGTCTTAGCAATAGCCATGAATTGATGTTCTCTGAGATTTTATTCTTGCTTCGTTCGAACATCTGAGATGTTGCTTTGCTTGATAAGCAAAGGAAAACAACTCTTGAGTTAAAAGAAAATCTATGATTTGTTTTTCAGTGTAGCAGCTCGCAGTGGCGGATGCTGTACATATCAAATCGAGGTCTGTGGTGCAATTCACTCTGAAAGACCTAAAATACACTGAAAAACAATAGGTGAAAAAAAGAGAAAGCTATAAGAAAAAAGAAAAACACGCCATGGGAAGAATGTGCTGCCATACAAACTGAAGTGGCAAACCTCACGCACGAGCTATTTAAATCCACTGTGCATTTGCTTACCATTTCCATACAAGTAGACCATGCCCAAGATCATGACAAGAGGATGATAGCAAACCACTGGTGGTTATGACCCCAAATGTAGCCATAGTTGTCAGCCACGTTCCACGAAATAAGAAGGATCAAAGCAGATATCCCGAAAGCCTGGAACATAACATGTTGGACTAGAAAGCTACTGTAATTTCAGTGTTAGATATTCTTTCAATAAAAGTGGCATGAAACTCAAAAAACTGCAAAATTTGTTTTCTCCTTGCATGCTTTTTTTGCCGAAAGAGCTTCTTTCGACGTCAAGCTTCTAACCGCGGTAAAAAAATCTACAGTTTGCCCTGATGTCAAAGGGTTGTGACAACCAGAGAGAGTTTCAATTTCGATGCATGTTTTGCCAAGAACATTGGTGGTATGAGACCAATAGCGACACAAACCTGTTGACGACCAGCATTTCTACCTGCATTTTGAAATTGCCTGGGTCGTCCATCTAACTTCCATGCTTGTGTCAACATTCTCATATAAGGTTGCCAGATAACTTGACATTTTTCAAGAACACGTTGTCGTTTTGTGTTTATTGAAATTCTACTTTATGCCTGCTTTGAATACTTTTTAGATACAGTGGTGTAGCACACAGAGTGGCGATTGGGGACACAAATGTTCTTGAATAGTTTACTTTTCATTACTAAACTGTTTAAGATGGGACAAATCTGTATGTTGTTCTGTTCAATTACATTGTTTATCTTGATTCTTGAATGTTCAATGTAATTAATAGTTCCATAACGAGCATTTTCACTTTTCAAGGGCTTCCAAGGACACCGGAAAACACTCAAGGACAACAAAATGTTTTTCAAGGATCAAGGACACAACTAGTTTTGATAGCAAATTCAAGGAAAGTCGTTGGGGCTCAAGGACGTCTGGCAACCTTGGTGGCTCATCACACAATTACAAAGCGACTGAAATGGAGTAATTCAATCGACAACTTCAAAGAAGATCAACAAACTGTCGAGTAGCACTCTGATGGTTTCCGCCTTGTGTTTCAGCGACCTGTTCATCAGTCGCAGTGATTAATAAGTTATACCGATTAACTCTTATGCTTCAGAATCAGACAGAGCATCTTACATTGGCGAATGCTGATAAAGGAGAGCAATAGGGCGCAGCCATGTCTGAACGTTGAAATGCATCAACTCTAATACGTGAATCGAAGACCTGCTGACAGCTTTTGAAACATAACGCATATCTCTCAAGAATTTGAGCCTGTACAAAGATTACATAAATAGGAGCAATAAAAGTAGCCGCCACTGTACAAAATCTACCAACAAATCGAAGGAGGCACTTAAAAACTTTTAGTTTCAACAGCCCTTATTTGTGGCGACGCCGTTTTCGTAATAACTTCACTACTGACGAACCTATCAGTAAGTACTAGGTTTATTTTCAAAAAGACGACGTAAGTTATTCAGTGTTGTAGGCAGGCGCGTAGCCAGGATTTTGGATTGGGGGAGCAAACAACCACCGGGTCTCAACATTTATATATTTAATGCCCCTTATTTTTAAACTTTTATCAGTGAAATGTGCCTATTTCTGTCGTTTTTTTTCTTAATAAATATATTTGCATTTACGCCGGCATATAGAAAGTCTGCTTTCATTGAACTGACAAGTTTTAAAAGTTTGTTTTTAATGAAGTTCAAAGCTTTTACTTTGGATGAAAGCCACCATTTGCTCGTAGAACATTTTTTGCGAAAACGGTTGTAATTGTAAAAGTCTCTATGCTATAAGTGCATGTTCTGCATTAGGCTGTGCTTTTTGCGGCCAACATGTGGTTGAGCAAGAAATAATCGTGTCCACCATTATACCAGCCTTTTTTATATTTACAAGCTTTTTTAATGCACAGCAACACAGCACGGTCGATCGAAGTCGAGTAGCGACTTGTTCTAAGACACCGACAGCCGAACCAGGTCTGCAAAACCTGCGCAAATGTACGACTTGTGGATCTTATTCGATTCTTTAGTGACTGGTTGACGTATACAGTTCATAACGCAAAGGGTTTAGTCCCACAACGCCTTTGAAAAGTGCATGGTTTGATGTCATGATACGCTATAAAATGCTACTCCGGCTACATATTTGTATGCTACTTGCACTATGCTGGATTCCCAAAAACTATTAGGTATTTATCCATCTATTTAGAGCTAATAATATAATTCACAAGTAATTCCCAAAACAATTTTGTAAGTTGGGGAATGCTACACAAAGTGTGAAAATGATTGTGCATTTGCGAAAACGAAGCCACAATCGAATATTACCAGCACGGCTCTGCACTAAAGGTCGCTGCA
>JGI24158J21664_10005575_pt1 | contig 16464 bp, 12 predicted proteins | sample Ectturendosymbi3_FD_21664 | JGI IMG/M metagenome (IMG submission 21664)
AATTTGGCGCCCCGTTAAAGCTGCGCCCAGCCCCAGGGGCAGATGTCCCCCTACCTCCTAGTTATGCCACTGCCCTTACGCACCTCCACTCAAGCGTAACGTCAATTTCAAATGTTTAATAATATTGCTCTTCCTGACAAAAGTGCCCTGAGAACACCCGGGGCACAACGATGTCGAAACAAATCTGCAAATTTATTTGGCGCCAAGACCGATTGATAAAAAAATTAATTGCATAGTTGTAATACAGCACTGCATGCATTGTTACGAACTTTGCGTGGACTCGCGTTGGCATCAGGTATCACCGAAAGTGAGGAGCAAGAAAAGTACATAGACCATTAACGAAAACAGCAGTTTCGCGGACTTGATGGCGGCAAAAGAGACTTGACTGCATGACTGAAACGCTTTGCAGTACAGAAACAAATACGTGACGCTATCATTCGATCTTAAGCAATGACGAGAAAAACCTGCAACTGAATTGAAGATGATAATAAAAACATCAACAGCAACAAAACGTGCCTCTCAAACACTTGAAACGGGCTTTTATGAAAAGGACTTCTTCGGTTGTTACATGATCAGAACTTAACGCAGTGCTTCTCGGAATGGGAAACACAACGCAATTTTGCCGAAGGTCAATCTCGAAAACCTTGGGTTTTTACAATGTGTGGTCTTACGTTTAAAGCGATCCATTTTCGCAACTTAACAAACTTGTTAGGATCAGTCAAAGAACCACTGAAATGAAGTACCTATACAAATCACCTCCCACATTGTTTGAAGCAAACAACAAAGAGAAGTTATAATTAAAACGCAGCATTCGCTCTTCGTCACATAAAGTTATCATTTTGGCACGACAACAACATGACCCAAATGTAGAAACTCGATCCTCGAGTCGGACGACATTACCACTTCATTCTATGATAGATCTCTTGGTTAAAAGGCGCTCAGTGCCAAAACACCGCAGCTTCAATAGAAATAACGTGAATGAAAACAGCGGCATTAACTTGCGCAGAAGTATCCTGGCATCACAAGTTTGGCGAGGGTTCATCCAGAAACTTCTCTACAAGCTGCTTAAATTCGTCAGGAAACCGTAGATGAAGATTGTGCTTGCCTTCTGCCCAACGCACAAGTCTGCAGCAACGACACGAATAAAGCTCGTTAACAGAAAACAGACCGACAAACAAAACACAATTATCATTCCAGGAAATTCGACTGGAATGATAATTACCCAAAAGCACCGAGAAGGACGCTTCGAGCTCATCGTACCACAGAAAAAGAAAGGGTTTTAACTTAACGCTGCACACGCTGAACAATCAAGACGTCGACACGTCTTGTTCACTTGTCCCGAATATAGAAAAAGTATATGCAGACCCACCTCGATCCTTTTATGTTCTCATGCAGATAGACCGCATGGTATTCGGGAGCAATGGGATCTTTCATTCCATGGATGATTAAAGTGTGAGCGCGTATTTTTGGAAGTTCCTGGAACACAAAAGACTTGCTGCTCCAAACAGCATCCGACTGTTGCAAACAGCATAAAACCATGGTTCGGAATGCCTGCCGCCCATACCTTCAACGCCTCATCGAAAACCATGTAGGAGACTTCGGTGCAGCACGAAAGTCATGTCAAGTAACACGCGGTAAAACGCTGCAGGTTTAGGTTGAAAACAACTTGTAGCATAACTGGTGGTTTATTCTCAGCACAGTCAATGCCCAGTGGTTTGAAACAACTCGATGGCGTCTACAACGCACTCACAAAATTGGCGTAAGAAGCACACGTACAACGAAAAAAGCTGGCATTTAGAATTTTTGTTTATTCCAGCAAGTAGTTATTGGTCCCGTGCAAAAAAGTGCATGTACAGTAACAGCGCCAGCAAGTGGTCAAGAAAGAAGTCGAATGCAGAGCAGGGACTGACAACCGCATTGTGCTGTTTCTTCTACGATGTGATCTTGCGTTTGGTGGCATAGCCAGCAATCACCACCAGAGTCATCGCAAAACGACTGAGTACACAATGCGACAACCAATGACAAAGTCGCACAACGCACTCTTGACCGAGTGCAACCGTTGTTTCAGATCAGTGACTACGTCGCTGCAGACCAGGCGAGTATACACCCAGTGGTGTAGGTGCACGTTTAAACTCCACTACAGGGTATGATGAATGCATTCATATTCACCACATGGAATATCGAGAGCAAGTCATATATAGAACAGCTTCAAAACATGTAATTTAAAACTTGCTTTTATCTTTGAAAAACGAATGTTATCTTGAATAACAAGAATTTCTTCGAACACTTGCTGCACTTTATGTGCGAGCTCTAGTTTACACCCCAGTATCAAAAAAACTACGCTCCTGCTGCCGACCAAGCTGTGCCATCGACAGTATCTGACACCTTTCCTCTTAAATTCCACGCCAACTATTGCTTCCCCACAGTCGTAAACAGGTAACATAACGTGACCGGCATTCCCTCAATCTTTGATTACAAACGAAAACAACAAAACACAACCAACCGATTTGTAGAGATCCAGTTCACCATTACGACGTTGAACTTCGTCAACGAAAACATCCGTAGCAGCGTGCCAGGTTTTTTCGAAGTACTCCATACCGTATGCATCAACCATTGTCTGTTTCATGCGAGAACCCCACGTTGAGACATCTCTCAATTCTTAAAGTTCATAAAGAGACTACGCTAGAAAGCTTTGACAAACAGAAGACAAGGTTGAAAACCGTTCTCATTGTGTGATAACTAGGGCAACCAAAAGCCAATAAAGTCAAAATTTTTCTGCCGTTACTAAAGTTTATGAAACATGCACAAACCAAATTTCACGCTCATACCATACGGGATCCCAAGTTCTTAGGTCAAGAAAAAGTCAAATTTTATTATTAGGTCAAAATTTATCGTTGGATCAACTTTTCTTGCAGCACAGTTTTCCCTTTATCCACCCCTGCACAACTCAGAAACCTCGAAGGGCCAAATTATCAACATAAATATCCGGCGGGCCGCAAAAGTCTATTTTGTTTCGATGTAGAGATTTCGTTGTGGAATGGACAAAATATAGAACGACAATTACTTATTCGAGGTCGAGCTTTTGCAGCATTTTATACAACTGAGAAAGCTCTCGCGGGCCGCAAGAAAAGCTTCCGCGGGCCGCATTTTGTGAAGGCCTACCTTTATGGATATTTTATTGAAACTGCAACAGATATTGATATGCTTTTGCAAGTGTAGTTGCAATTCTGTAGTAATATCAATGGGTTTATTGCAATTTCTGACGTAATAATGTTATTTTGCCCACTACTAGACGATTGAATGTTATGTACGATAGGCGTGGTAGACAAGAAATGTGGTCTTACAGAACTTGTTTTGGTAAATGCTCAATCCATATAGTGTTTCAACTTTATGTTTTCAGGTTTGACTCTGCTGCAGTTATTAACAGACTTATCAATACATCATCCCCAAAGTTAAATAACCAATTTTTTTTAACTTTCGAAGCTTAGAGTGCATGAATATTCTTCTGGGTTAACCTCAACATGCAAGGTTGAATTATTTTGCAGTTGCAAACGCAGAAAATTTATAGGTCAAAATATACCGTAGTCAAAATTTGTAAATCATAAAGTTAAAATTTTTAGTTTTTAGGTCAAAAAATTGGTTGCCCTAGAGATAACACTAACAGAGTTAAATTCCTTACATTTTCACCTTTCAACACATTTTGCGGAAAAATGTTTAAAAGGTATCATAAGATGCAAACAAAAACATTATTTCCAATAGACAAAATTATAAAGCATACTGGTTGATTCAATCGCCAACCGCATATTGTCAGTAGGAGTATAAGCATTAGGAAAGGGCAAGTGCTTTGCGGTTCCCAGTTTCGAATTTGCAACGAACCTCCTGGAACGGGTTTTTCTTTTCTGAACAGCTCTTAAAAGGAAGGTTCTCATACTTTTTGGCAATGTTCGAAAACCGGCCGTTGTTGCTTGCACGTCACAATGATTTTGAAAGGTAGGTTCCTTCACAGTCAATTGCTAAAATAATACACGCTAAAAGCAATGACAGAATGAAATACTGGATGGTGTCCAGTTTGAGGTGGTGAACGGGGTAAAACCACACAGCACTGACTTCCCGTGAAAACATTTCATAATGTTGATGCATCCAAAACGTTTCTGTACACCAAACCATTGCGCAAGAAGAAATAGAGAGACATCGAAACAGACAAGGCGTACTTCTGTAAACAGTCGTCTCTTTCTCAGTTATGTAGGCATTTGATCCCCACATGATTAGCTTCTTGATCTTATTTGGCCATTGCGCAGCTAATATAGCTGCAGTGTTCCCTCCGTCACTCCAGCCAAGCAGCGAATACGACGAGAATCCAAGTTTCTACAAAGTGGCTGCATATAACAACCCGAGCATATCTTAAGTTTCCGACCATAGAAATGTAGTGTTTGCTTGTTACTGTGTGTATTGATAATTTAAATTCAAAGGAAAGGGCTTAAATACTAATCCATGCTGTCCAAGCAACAAGTAGCACATGAATTATAACCGGGCGGCGATTAGCTCAGCCTCCCAATTGAAAGGTTGGGTGTTCGATCCACAGCCACCGAGTGACTGCCGTGGCGCTCCTTGGCAAGAGCGTTCACCGCAACCGCCCCGACAAAAAGCATTATTCAGGCTTCGGCCTGCCGCCAATTGTCGTTAATAAATCTGTCACATTGCATGCAGTCAATAAAAATATAACCTGGTAAAATTTTTTCTCAAGTTTAGTCAAAAATACCCAGAACAGTGGTCGCAAATTGTTATGTTTCATGGATGAATGCTTTAAATATGGATATCTGATGCGCTGTACGACAAAACATGGGCGTCGGGGGGGGCTGGCCCTCCCTGGATTTTGAAAATTATAGCCAAAAAACGTTGTTTTCTAAATTTCGAGTGGGAAAAAACAAATTTCACCACTTTTGGCCCCCCCCTGGAAAAATCCCTAGTGCCCTCCCCCCTGGAAAAAATCCTTCCGACGCCCATGCGACAAACTACTGCATGGGACTAATGTTGAGCAACTTTGTTCCTCGATTGCAGCCATATTGATATATCTTATCAAGTTTATTTTCTCTCATCTTGTCTCCGTGGTATGCAGCTAGAGAATGAATTCAGGTAAGATGCGAAGCTCACCTTTCGCAAACCAAGACGAATTGCCTCAAGTTTATGATGCAGAAATTAGAGACATAAGGACACCCAGGGGAACGCCCGTGGTTCCAGTGAGAAAAGCGTCGAATTCTTCCGACCAAACCGATTTGCGCATTGGTGGTGACTACTCCGTAACTGTCTACTGCAGCTGGATATTCATCGACACCCTCTGCTTCTTCGAGGAATTGATGCGTAGATTGGGAGGTGGTTATGAACTTATGGTTTTACCAAAATTGCCCTGGTGGATACCGAAAAGTCGCCAAAGGCTCGCACTAAATACAGTATTCCTTGCTGTATTTATACAGTATTCCGATTTGTAAATACAGTATTCCGATTTGCTTGAAAGGATCCGTGACAAAGGCCTGCGCGATGTCGGTTGAGAAATGCACATTTGCCCAGTCAAAGTGGCTTATTTGGGACACGTACTATCCCGAAATGTGTTTCCCGAGCCGGGATCCAAAGGTNAACGCCATCAAGGATACGCCAGCGCCACATGACGTGTCCACATTACGTTAGTTTCTTGGCTCCGTGCAATTCCACACCAAATTTTTGCCANCCACATTTTCTACAGTGGCAGAACCGCTTTATCGTCTCACCAGGAAGGCAGCCTTTGGGCATCGGGGTCAAAAGAAGCAGCATTTCACTCTTATCTGCAGCTGATGTGCTCGTTTGCTTAGGTTCGTCCCTTTCGCTAGTTTTCGACGGCGATGCATCGTCCGTCGGGATTGGGGCCACATTGTTTCACAGCCATCCGGACGGAAGTGAACGACCAATGGAGAACATTTCGAAATCGCTTGCGACCAGTCAGCGCAACTACAACCAGATTCAAAAGGAAGCTTCGGCTATCATCTTTGCTCTAAAGAAGTTCTTTCGGTAGTTACATGGAAGAAAGTTTATTTTGTTGACGCACAATCAGCCTCAAAACTTCTTCAATTCATAGATGATAGCCGAAGCTTCGTTTTGAATGTAGTTGTAGTTGCGCTGACTGGTCGCAAGCGATTTCGAAATGTTCTCCATTGGTCGTTCGCTTCCGTCCGGATGGCTGTGAAACAATGTGGCGCCAATCCCGACGGGTGATGCATCTCTGGCGACTCCTAGCGGAAGGGACGAACCAAAGAAAACGAACACATCAGCTGCAGATAAGAGTGAAATGCTGCTTCTTTTGACCCCGATGCCCAAAGGCTGCCTTCCTGGTGAGACGATAAAGCGGTTCTGCCACTGTAGAAAATGTGGGTGGCAAAAATTTGGTGTGGAATTGCACGGAGCCAAGAAACTAACGTAATGTGGACACGTCATGTGGCGCTGGCGTATCCTTGATGGCGTTCACCTTTGGATCCCGGCTCGGGAAACACATTTCGGGATAGTACGTGTCCCAAATAAGCCACTTTGACTGGGCAAATGTGCATTTCTCAACCGACATTGCAGGCCTTGGTCACGCAGATTCTGTACATGTGCTTCCGGTGCTGACCTGCTGAAAAAAATGTCGTCTAGGTAAACAGCTGCACCAGGAAGATCAATAATAATTATCGTCCTCAGTTTCCAAAGACAATTGGATTTACAACCATCGAGACTTGCTGATACTGCACAAGTTATATAAGGGAATATTCCTGAACATGCAACAACATAATGTAAATACTGTATAATAATACAACGTTACCTCCATGAGTGAAGCAGCATCAGCAGCATCTCGGTAATAGAAGTCAAGAGGATAATCTCTGTCAGGTGGCCGAGACTGGCCATGTCCTCTGGGATCCCACCCAACTATTGTATACTTGCTCCTGTTCAATCCTTGAAGTTGAGGAGCAAAATCTGTGACAGTGCTTCCTGAAAAACAGAAATTCATCATAATTTTTATAATATTTTGACAAAATTGCTTACCACCTGTAGTTAAGCAAATTCTCATTAATTTCAAAACTAATGCCAAGGGAGCAACATGAACAAAAAGACTGCATGAAATTTAGAAATGGGTTATTCTTCCTCATGCAAATACTCATAGCAGTCTCAGAAAAGTACAAATTATTATGAAAAGTTCTATAAAATAAAATTAGCTGCTTCCTTACTATAAGAGCCAATAATGTTTTGTAGCATGTATATATATGTTTTCTGTACTGAGAAAGCCTGCTTAGACCAGTGTCTCTTAACCAGGTGAATGGTTCGCCCCAGGGTGAATGAAATCTTTGTACTTATTTTTTGCATCCTCTGCTGGTAATGTGTATTTATGTTGTTTTTTCACCCAAGACATGTCAATATTTCAAAGTTTCATTCACAATCACAGAGCGTAAACCAGACACATGAACACTGGTGAGAGTGGCTGGCATTATCATTCAACATGCAGGCCTTATTGGTCGAAGTACAGGCGACAGGAGTAGCCTATTGGTGATGTATACTTGTTCTTTTACCACTTTGGTATTGATTCCAACATCTAACAAATCCAATGCCAATAATAAGCTCGCTTCAGCAAGATTTTTCCCCAAAGTTGTCTTTCAAAACATTTCCCTGATAATTTTTGGTGTGGTTTGCTTGAATCCCAAGAGCATAAGGAAACTGCATTAAAAGCCTTGCAACAACTGGTGATCATGACTGCCATGTGCATGTTACAATTCAAGAACTTCAATGTTTAGTCAAACTGAAAACTACAAAGCAAATGCATTGACTTGTTGAAACTCTCTCTCTCTCTCTCTCTCTGTGTTGATGAGGGTGGCATTGGAGGAATTATTTCATTCGCAGTTGTTTGAAAGTTCAGGAGCAGCACAGTCATTAGTAAACAACCTTCTGTTTTAAAGACAGCTTTATGTTGTAAAGAGTTGTAGCTTTCAATCATTTTTTGTTGTTTGTTATTTTGTCTGCAGTGGTAGAGGTCTGGAGTTTGATTCTCACGCAGCTGTATTTTTCAGGTTCTGCATCACTGCTTGCTGAAATAAATCAGAAAACTACATTTGTGATTTCATAGAAAACTACATTTGTGATTTCATTTGCATTTCTGGCAAAAAATGATAATAATCAATCCCCTACTTTAATCCCTAGGGGACTACCGTATATACTTACATATAAGTTGACCCTTAAAAAACTGCCCCAAAATGAGGAATTTTTGCAAAAACTCGCATATAAGCTGACCCCCAAAATACCATGGTGTGTTCTTTGGGCTAATAACAAGAGTATCAATATGCAATGCACTGATGAAGGTTCATTATCTGAAGCATTTGCTTAGGAAACAATCTTCCTCCTGGAAATTAACTTTATTTAGTGCAGTCTCAATTTCTATGGTTGTATGTATGACTGAATGGTAATATCGGTGATATTGCGTGATCTGAGAAGTGGTGTCATGTTAATTCGTTTGTGTGAGATCAGACTTATGCTCGTATAAGCCGATCCCTAATTTGATAATTTTTTTTTGAGTTTTAAAGTCGGCTTATATGCGAGTATAAACGGTAGTTTACTAATTTGTTTTTTGCCCATAACTTGCCAACCACTAACGTTAGAAGGCCGATCAGAGGCTCTAAAGATGCAGGTTTTCACTAGTTTTTTTAAAGAAAAAACAAAGAAATTGCCCTTGAATTTTCTCTCAGGCCCCAATGACATCATCATAAAATCTTACGATGCCTACCCACTCATGACATCACCCCCAAACAAGCTCAAACCCAAAAATGCTCCAGATTTTTGTTGTCAAAGTTGGAGAATTTCTGCTTTATCAGAGGGTTTGAACAGCTCTCTAGCTCTATCAGCTGACACATTATGGCTGGAAAAGTCCAAGCCAAGATATCAGCTTCTGTGATCGTTAAAGGGTTAAGTAGATCTTGTACGAAAGCAAACTCAGAAGTAACATCAATTTTATATAGTTAGGTCATTATTGTCACATCAGCCATGTATTCACCATGGGGCGAATAGAAATGCAGCAATCCATGGGCCATGACAGGGGTGAACAAAACAGAAAAAGGTTAAGAAGCACTGGTTTTGACAATTACAAGCACATTGAAAGGTTGAAAACTTGCGAAGCTATAAATTCACAATAAACAAGATATTTGTTGAGTCAACTTAACAAAATATCGAACTTGAGTTCATCAAATATTTAGCAATTCAACTGAAACTATCATAAACTAGGGACGTGGTGCAAAAATTTAAGTTCCAGACTCTGCCTCCATGTACCTAAAGTTTTTAGCTCCAGCTCTGGCTGCAACATCCAGAAGGCTTTTGCTCCAGCTTGAAAATGGTTTGTCTCATTAAAAACCATTGTATTGTACTTAAAGGTGTTTTGAAGACCAAATTTTAGTCAAACTTTTTCGCTGTGTGGTTGGTCCATGAAAAAAGCAGGTGGCATGGACCGTAGCTTCGCTGCGCAAATTGGTGTGGGACGTGTCCCCCTCACTTTTTCAGACGGGGGAAACATAGTATGCCATGTCCCCCCACTTTTTTCTCTTTAGGTTGTGTATTTGGAGAGGTTTCAAAAGTAAAAGTGATGTTTGTTACGTTTTGGGTAAAGAGCTTTTCATGTTAAATCTTAGATGGTAGGCCATACATAGCCAAGTAGATGTTGAAACAGAGTTTGGTGTGGTATCGCTGATTCTGTTAGTTTTTAAATTTTAGCTGTGATAAAATAATTTTTAGCATGTTTCAAATTTTTAGAGACCGTGAATTATGTTTAACCGCTTCTGTCTGACATTTTACTCTGTGTGGTATACTGTTACAAAGGTTATTTCCTTATAACAGTGAGAATATTACAGCTGCACATGTGAGAGACCACAGTACAGCTATGTGATTAGTTCCATGCAGAAATTTAACCGGCTTTGCTGTAACGTTGGTTGTAGCATGTTCAGAAACAGACAGGGTATAATTTAATGACAATGCTAATGTATACAGTGTTAAAAAGTGAGATTTTCAGGCAAATTTCTGTGAAGCTTTTGCCAAAGACAAGAAGATGCACTATTGTGGAGACTTAGTTTTGGGATGGGGAGTTCAGCAAGACTGTTTTCAACCATTAGTGGACAGCATTTCAATCAAAACGCTGGAGAAGTAGCCTACAGTATTTACCTAGCTGTATATTGACCTATAGCTCAAAACGTAGGGACTTGACTCGGAAATAAGGATAAAATGTACATTTATCCCAACTTCTTGTAATTTCGCGACAAAGGTGACCAACAAATCCAAAAGATATTTTTCCTTGACTCTTACACTTTGTGCTTGTGCTGAATGCATTGGTTCGATAGTCATCTGATTTACTTGAGTTTAACCAAACCCACAATGCAGCAATGTTTTCATCCAAGTGTGAAATATTTGCTTTACAGATACATCACACCTAGTTTTGTTGGACACTATTTTTGGTGTTGAAATTGCTGCTAATTGCCAATTCACTGTTGTGCACTTTGATTTAATCTAAAATATATTTTTGTGTCGTCATGCAAGTAGAACTCCCAGAATTAAACTTTTGACATGGTGCAGAGTTACTTCCAAGTCTGGCCGGGCTTTTCAGGTCGACCCAGCTCAGACTTAAGTTTGTCAAAATATTTCGCATCTGCATAAAAAAACTTTTTATAACGTTAAGAGTGACGAATTTTTTCTTTCGTGACGTAGATTTGTTGTGCTCACTGCTTTAACTTCTGTGAGTGAAGTGATTTTTCTTCAGCTAATTCTGTTTGCAAACACAGCAGGGTTCTTTTATTCTCTGCTGGGATTAGTTTCACACTGTTTTTGAAAAGGCAACAGCGGTTAGGAAATTAGCATGCGATGGCGTTGCGTGGAAAAGATAAAAAATTCACGCCAATTCTTGGCTTGTTTTAAGAAGCCTACAAGCTGACTTTTCATATCTATAGAGCTATACTAGAAAGTTTCTTTTATGCCTATAGCGCCATTGTAGATAGTTCCTGTTTTTCTTGAGAAACATTATATTCTGCAATATTATCGTTGACTAACATGCTACGTTTGTGCCAGATTATGCCAATGTTTTGGTCAAGGTGGTTGCTATTCTAGGTGTGATAAACCGTGTACCTGCAAATACACCTGCACACATTTTTTGTTACTCTGCAGCTGCGCATATCAAAGTCCCTCGGTAAATTTGGCTTTCGGGCCTAAATCGGGCTTCAAAAATACATGTTGGGCTTGCGATTTCGGGCTCGGGCCGGGTTCAGTCTTCAAAATGAGACCCTTTTACATTTCTGTATGAGTATGTAGGCAGGGGCCAACAAGGGGAGATTGAAAGGATATGTCCTCTACCCAGCAACAGTAAAAATAGATTGATATCATTTTGTGATGTAGGTTACACTAATTTTAGGCCAAATGTTTTTGCTGCTGGTAAGAGGATATCAATGGAGATTTTGATTATGGGTGGGGCTGCATGCATGATGCCCAGTAGCAGTAAAAAGATTTGTAGGTTTTTCAAAAAATGGAAATGTGCAAGAAAAATATTTATCGTCTTTGTAACGTTAAGTGACTTGAACAAGACATCAAATCGCGCTGTAACCCACACTTGTAAAATTCATGAAAACTAAAGTGCTCTACTGTAAGAGTGATATGAACGTGCAACCAATGCGATTCAGCGTTTTGTGCACTCCAAATGACAGCTCTGATAAAACCAATTGATGTGTTCTGCTATATTGATGTGATTGTTTACATCCAAATAGGATATTAATGGAAACAGGTTGAACTACAGTACCATGTCCAGCAACAAATTTAAGTATATTTATATGTAAATCATCTGCAAGGACAAAGCGTGATTAGTGTTGCTCTCAAAACACATCTCGAAACAAGATTGGGAATCTGTATATATAAAATTTCACTTCTGCATCGACCCGATGACAATATTGGTTTCACGACAAGCTGTCCCCCCTACACTTTACAACAAAATCGCACTCATGCCTACCAGGGTTACTGAATTGGAGTTGCAAGGAGTCAGCATTCATAAGAACACTAGGAGTCAGAGTTGTATTTTTTATCTTCTAAGTTAGGGGTCTGAACTCGTGCATGTTGAAATTCTAGTTAGGGGTCCGAACTCGTGCCTCTTCAATTTTATGGAAATGAATGTTGTGTATAGCATGACTTGGGGATTGTGTGCCTTTTCTTCCATTTGACAATGTTCATTGTATGTATTCTATGTAGCTGTTTTTGTTATCTTTCATAATGCCTTAATAAAGCTTTGATCTGACAAGTCTGGTGTGTAACGTACATGCAATATCTTATGAGAATTCTGCAATTTGAATCTGAAAACATGTGAAAAATTCATTGATATGAAATTTATATACTTTTTCCACAGTAATACTGCATGGTAACCATATATTTGGCTACTAGCAAAGTAGACCGTAGACAGGACAACAGCCTAAGGTTGAATGCAAGATGAAGTTATTAAACTTCATAATTCATTTCGATTTAGTACTCACCTAGTGCTCCAGGCATTAACAACAACCCATGTGGTCCACAACCCACCACTTCATGATGAATCTTTACCCCATTAATAAACACTTTTTTTCCAGAAAGCATCATGAAATATAAGCCTTGTTTAACTACTGTAACTAAGAACAATTTAATAATACAGCATCAATGCCTGTCCTGCTACAGTACAGTAGGTCAGTGTTGCCACTCTGTTGTAACCAAGGTTGCCAAATCACAGAAATGTTTTCAAGGACAGTTTGTTTTTCATAGAGCTACTTTGAGCTGAGTGAGCTACTTTCACGGACTTCCGCAGGGCAAGCCCGTAGCCACGGAGGGAGCATTCAGGGTCAATGCCCCGAATTTATAGCCCCAAAATCTTATTGCGTCCTTAAAAGTTTTATTATTGAAACATAATAGAAAAAACTTCCCCCCCTTAAATATATACTTTCATCCCCAAATATTAAGGCCTGGCTACGCACCTACCGCAGGGGGGTGAAACGGGTATTTGTCCCACCCCTGAAAATTAGAGCTAAGAACCAAAAATATTTTGAAAATCTGAACGGGAAACTTGCAAGCAAATTGTTCCACTGTTGCTCTTTGTTGCGTAACAATAAAATGGCAACGAATGTTCAAAGGTTCACTTCAAGTTGCGATAGTTAATGCGTTTTTCTGGATTTTGCAGTTGACCTCAGACATCTCTTGACAGGTGATGCAGCGAGACAGTGAATGTTGATAATGTTAAGACATGTTATTTTATACTTTGTGAAAAGAAGCAGGAGTGAATCTGCAGCAATGTTTCCACTTCCACAAGCTCGAAAATCGATTAAAATGTCAGATTGTGAGTGTGACCAATGGGCCTGAGTGAATATCTTAATCAAGCTACGCTTATGCAGACTTCTTTTCACACAGTATAAAACTACGCGGCTTTTAGAAATACCGCTATAAAATGACTGTGGAAATACGTCTTAATCGTTAAGGCTTCTTAGTTCTGACTTCTAAGCAAGTACAAAGTGCAAAGGCTGCGGCGAGTGTACATAATTCATCTGCTCAGTTTTAACACCTGCGTGCTGTTCTAAGTTTAGTAAGTTCGATAGTCGTGTTAAGATACAAGTCTATTTCTCATTGTTTGAAACAGTTTTGCTGGAGTGTCTAAGTTTTTTGCTTTCTCACTGCTAATGTTGATCTGGTCGTTGATTGTTTTTAAATTATGACTTATAAGTGCTCACAAAAATGGACATTAATCAGTTTATGAAAAAAAGCATTTCTGAGAGCCGAAGTGTAAAAAACAATTCGGACAAAAGATTTCAGAAGCGTGTTTTGTTCAACCAGCACAGACTTATGAGAGAACTGCAAACGTAGTTGTTAATAATTCAAATCCATTTCAGACTCACTTGTGTGGAGTTCACCATGATAACAGCATTTATGCGCCAATTCATCAAAATCTGTAACGAATGATAGAAAGTACACCTTTGTGGCAAACTCGTATACAGCTCCACTTGAAAAATATTTCAAAATAGATGCGAATGGAGCACGTACTTTCATGGGGCATTTTCTTTGTGGTGTAGAAACAGCAAAGCGTTTTGTGAACGTCCATTTGCATTGCAACCACAACTGTCGCCAGAAAGTCGTCAATAGGGAAGCATTGCGTTTGTGTGATGGGGCTTTACGTTCATGCAGGGGACGCTTGGCATTCAAATTTGATGAAAATTCCACTAATTAATAATTTACAATGTTTCGTATTCCAGTTTGGGGGGCTTGGAGCTTTGTTTGGGGGCTAAGCCCACCAAATCCCCCCGTGGCGACGGGACTGATTGCAACGAAGCAACCTAAAAAAGAAAAGCAAAATGTCCGTGTTGTCTCCCTCTTGGAAAAATTTCTGCGACGCCTATGACTGCTTTCACTCTTTCAACAAGCTTTGACGTATGGGCAAGTCAGGTTAAGCTAACCAGGTACGAAATTGAAAACTAACCAAAACATATGACAACACAACCATTCTTGAATCATTTACTTTTTATATCACAACTATTTAGACAGAACAAGTCTACATATTCTGTTCATTACAAATTACACTTTATTTTGGATTCTTGAATGTTCAATGCACAATCAATAGTTCAAAAATGAACAATTTAACTATTCAAGAATTTAAGGACGCCGGAAAATATTTAAGGACAACAAGATGTTTTTCAAGAATCAAGGACACAATGACTAAATGAGTTTTGACAGCAAATTCAAGGACAGTCCTTGGCGCTCTAGGACGTCTGGCAACCTTAGTTATAACGGAAAAGTATTACTACTAGATTTCATCATAAAAACCATTAGAGATTCACAAAAAAACACTAGATTACACATAAGTTAGCTGTAACAGCGTAAGGCCACCTGTGACCTTAGGCACAATGAAAATGGCCAGAATGAATATGCGCTGCAATGCAACCAAAGACATTGCGTAACTCATTGTAAAATAAAGACAAAGAAAGAAAACGGGAGATAACAGCATCGCTTATGTTTGTCACAGGTCACTGAAACTTTGATCAGATGACTACAGTGACTTCGTGCGGTTTAACTCATTTGATAGATGACCACAGTGACTTCCTAGCGGCAGATTATATACTCTTGCATAATTCAAGATGTAATACAGTTAGGATTTTAGGCAAATTACAATTAGTGAATTAGGCCACACAAAACAAAGTCACAATTACAGTTACAAAAAATTGTGTAATTGATTACATTCAGCTCGTTCATAAAAAAACACTGTAGATATCCATGAAAAACAGCCAGAGTAGAACACAAGATGAAATGCAAAAACACAAGATCTAGTGGACAAACGCCACGAATGGCACCACTGCAGGTGGTACAGTAAACTAAAGTGAGCTACTGTTGAACAAATCGAATATTTTTGCAATCCTATTCCTAATCCAGTTCAAAATTTTCGTTCAGAAATCCGGTCCAATCCTGATCCGGTAGACCCGTATAATATTTGATCCAATCCGGTTTATATCCGAAAAAAACTCTGATTAAGCATTTTTCTGCAGTGATCAACGCAGTTTGGATATCCATATCTGATCCGGTTGAGTTTTTATGAAATCCAGTCCGATCTGGATCCGGTTCTGAATGGCAGAATCCGGTTGGATCGCCATCCGAGAACCGGATTATGTTGTTCAACACTAAAGAGAGCCCGACTTTTTCAGCCGAACTTTTTCAAATGAAATGCGAGCTTCGGGCGTTAAAATATTAAACCTATAATTCTTCATCGTTGAAGCAGGGGTGGGGAACCTGCACCCCGCGTGAATATTTGAAATGGCCCGTATCAGAAGTTTCGCTACCCAAGTGAGAATAGACAACAACTAGTAGAAATGAAGCTCCATAATAAACAGGTCCTTACAATCACTATCTGCAGACAGCACATTGGTGTAGGAGGTGGGGTTGCAGGGGTGCAAGCGCACCCCCAAAATTTTGATTTGGCGAAAATCCGGGAAAAATCTGTGGAAACCTTCGCAAAATCCCTGAAAATCTGAGCAAAATCCCTGATAATACAAGCAAAAATGGCGCCCAACATGCTTTGATTTGAAAAAATGGCGAACAAATCACTTGAAGACGTTTTTTTTTTCTTTTTGGAGAGTCATCCGAAATACGCTCTTCATGCAATGCACAAAAAGTGGCCCAATAATTTTTCGGGCAAGTTTCCCGGAAATTCGGAGAAAAATTATTCGCACCCCAAAAATTTGCCTGCTCCTCCACCTATGAGACAGTAATTTTAATTTATTTGTTTATGAACAGACACGAAGTCCATAGTATGAGCACACAAACTCTGCAGAATGCAGGTCGATAAAAACAGACATAACAAAACGTAGTACAAGGCATTGAAGCCGGCGGAATCACAGGGTTACATACACTTTTTGCAACTGCATTGAAGACAGAACCATAGGGTTACAGACACATTCTTAA
>JGI24158J21664_10005576_pt1 | contig 16463 bp, 16 predicted proteins | sample Ectturendosymbi3_FD_21664 | JGI IMG/M metagenome (IMG submission 21664)
AGTTTAATTCCGTTGAAATATTTTTGACGCTTTGGCAAACTTGAGTGCAAATTTAATTTGAACAATACTTTTGTCTCCTTAACGAAACCTGGCAAATTTTTCTGCTTTGTTTTGAAAAAAGGACAAAACAAATGCCGATGTGAATCAGGTCTGAGTGATCTTCCAAACCAACTTGTTGCAGATAAACTATTTTTCAAGTCTTATTTTTTACATTCTTACCTGAAGATACAGTTGAATGTGACGAACCTTGGTCTAAATATTTTCTTTCATTTTCTCCAGGCTGAGTGTATTCAAAATCTTCGCTACCTTCTCGATCCTGTAATGGCACTGATTTTGAATAGCAGCGAACGCCTTGCTCAGAATGACTTGGTGAAGCTGCATATGGATGATGGCGACCAGAGGCAGACAGTGAACTCTTAGATTTCGGAGAGGTTGCCTCAAGCTTTAACTTGTTAACATTCAGATGAGTTTGATGAAAAGGAATGCTCAAAGTATGGTGCAGGCTTTCATCTGAAGATGACAACTGAAATAGTTGCTGATTTGCTTGTTCGTTGATTCTTGGCAACGTTCCCGAGGACGAAAGAAACGTGTCCTCAGAACCGTAATTTGGATTACTTGATGACGATTTGTTTTCGATGTGATTTGGATCTTCTTGTGGCTTTTGACGTTGCTCGTGGGGCACTGGAATGGGGTCAGGATTTTTCACCCAAACAGGATCTGCTGATGGCTGAAAAGGATTTTGCAGCATAATCGGGGTTTCTGTCAAACTCTGTGACTGCTCCATCCTGAGTAAAGGTTGGTTGAGCAACGGAATGTTGCGTGCGGTGTTCATTTGTTGCCCAATTACAGATTTCTGCGAAGTATCATTGGTCTTATCCAAAGGCTGAAGCATATGGCTGATGTTTGGTAATCGGACAAAATCTGCGGAATGTGGAGAACGACATGGGTACGAATCTCCTCTAGGCAGCATTGGTGTATCGCTCCCTGAAGGTTGCAAAAAAGATAATTGACCGGATGTTTCTTGACTTTGATGACCGGGAGTCCCAGTCACGGCTCGGGGAGTCTGATTTTTTTGACAACAATAGTTTGAAATAACGTTTTTTTTTGTAAATACAGTAACTGACCAACAGCCTATAACCTGCAAATCTATGCATATAACGCCATTAAAGATTTTATACAAGAAACGAGATTTTAAAGTGCTGATCTTGCATTAGAAGATTTCACTTTGAACTGTTTCTTCTTGCTATAAATACCATATTACATCGCAAGCTTTGTTTAATTTTTTTTCGATTAATAAAAATATATTGAAAGTATTCTCAGAAAGGAAGACGCCGCCCTGTAGCTGTATATAAGCGTTTCAATTTTGGCGTTTTCTTTCGTAGCAGGAACGCTTAATGCTTATTAGTCAAATCAAGCCCTCCCTGCGTGAAAGCAGTGAAAAAACTGACAAAACAGTTGTAATCTGATATTTCATCATCCGGCATTCCTTTGAAATTGTGTTAATTCTTGATGTGAGAACGCTATTTCAACCATTGCAACGGTTATCGAATGAATACCAATATTGCGATTACCTCACTACTGCAATCAGCCGAGAATGAAATCTTTGAAGGTCTTCTTTCCAATGCATTAAACTTTGGGAGCCGTTTCGAAAGCGTATAGGGCCCGCATAAGCCACTTTTAAAAGTGTATAGGAATCAAAAAATGAAAAAATTATTCGACACAGAAAACATGAGTTGATCTGATGAGTTAAAATAACTAAACCATTTGCAAATTTAATAAAATGCAAATATTAAATTTGCGGAAGCAATTCTATGACAATTGCGTGAAAGTACAAAAATTTCTTTGCACGCTAACCTGTTGGCATTTCGAAATTTTTTTGCTTGGACTACATTTAGGACCCCAAACAAAAATACCAACCAAATAAACTCATCACTGGTTTGAAAAGAAAATTGTTTGCGGAAAAAAAGTCTTCACTGAAGTTTTAAATTCCGTTTTTATTGCTTTATCGTTTCAGTTGCATATTTGGCATTCACTATTGAAACGAACGCAAAAATCCACTAAAAAATGTGGAAAGTTTGTCAAATTTGTGCAAAAATGTCGCAAATATTCAGTCATTTTTTCAAATAAAAATAACATAACTTCTTTTCCCAATTCCTCACATTTGAAACTTGGTAGGATGTTCTAAGACACAAAGAGCAACCAGTCCTGCAATTTACGTATGTTTGTGTGTTTCAATTGGTAAAATATATATTTCAAAGACCAAAATATGAAAACATCTCCAAATTGGTTTCTAGGTCTTATTTCCCGTACAAAATAGTCATTTTTATCAATAATTCGTTTAATTCTATGAGCATAAGTTACATTTCGCATGTGGAAAAGTTCTTCCAAAGTGTTTGAGTTTTGCCCCACAGCTATTTGAAGAAAAATACCAATTTTTCACCACACGAAAAACGAATTTTTCCCTAAAAGTTCGTCACAATGACATAAGTACGCGGAACAATGCAAAAAATGTGTTTTTGTCAAACGTTTCCAGCAATATCTTGTATATCGATGCAATTTCAGTGGTTCAAAAGTTACAGCCCGAAACGATGCAAAAACCAGCAACAACCCTTGTGTGGGCCTTAAATTCCAGCAAGTGATCAAACTAAGCTGCATCCTATGTTTTTTGTGAACGAAGGGACAGTAGTATTTATGATGACTCTGCTTGTGCTGTTCTTGGGAACTTGTTAACCACTTCCGTTTCCAGAAACTTCAATTTTTGTTTGTATTCAGCCGATGTTAAAGGAAACGATAAATAATATCGTTAATTGTGGAAGTGTAATCATCCCGAATTTGTCAAAGACGATCAAAGCAATCCATTGAAATCTGGACTTTTCCGTGCTTTTGTAAATAATGCGGATGATCGATTATGCTTGTTTAGTTTTGTCACACGAGTTTGAAAGATTCAAACAAAGAAAAATTCGAACATCTTAATCGTTAAAGCACATTTATTTCTTCTCAGAAACTCTTATGCATCCTGTTGTGTTCTACCAAAGGATCTATGCAATGCCAATAAACATGCAAAATGCAAATGTCCATTCCGAGGCTACTTATTTTAATTTGACATAATGCATAATCTGATGCTAGTTGTCCTGATAAACAAGCTGTGGATTCAGAAGTCAAACGGCAATTGCGGATTGTTGGGAATGGACTATAAATAACATTACAATTAGATCATTACCGAAAACCATGTAAATTCTCCAAAGAAAATTTACGAAGTCATGTTTTTCAGCCTGGCATCAATTTTTCAGAACCTGTTTCATTGATTTAAAATACTGTAGGTAGATCTAGTTTCTTGCAAGCAATATTCTACAGCTTTGGTTTTGGCAGAGTAACCATTGTCTACACCGCAACATCAAACGCGACTCTTAACAGGTTGGAGTTTGTTTGACTCGAGACGTGCTTTCGAAATAAATTGATGAAGTCCGATACGTACAACAATGGTATAAGCGCGAAACCAGCCGAATACGCTATTACGCTTAAGCCGGCACAAACGTAAAATAGTCTGATATTGCGACTTCAGTTATTTCCTAACAAATAAACATTTTCTTTCTTCTATGAACCACAACAAATTTTGTTTCTTCTTATCAGATTTTAGACCTGGCTTTCTTATTTTGAACTTGCATTTGTGCAAGTTTAAAAAAAACAATCTTTCATGTTACGAAGAATTCAATAGTTTTAGAAATCATAGTTTTTCACGAAAATTTGAACCAGCTTTAGCGCCATTTTAATCACTCTCAAAATCCGTTTGGAAACACATTGCCTTGAAATGGCATCCCATTGAAGAAGTGTTTAAGACGAGCATCGTGTTGAGCCATGTGATTTGCATTATGCAGTAAAATTGCTAGCACAAGTTGAAGTGTTCTAAACATGATTCTTCAAACTTTGTGCTGAACGCGATTCTTCAAATTTTCACTTGAAAGTGAACACTATCGCAATCCCATGATCGCATACGCGTTTTCAAAACAACCTCCCACCAGCTCTGTCATCTGACTCGCTACTGCTAAGTGGGCTGGAAACGTCTTTTTTTCAACTTCCGCACAAATACTTAAGTTCTCCTTGCTACTTGAAGCAGAGATACGCTTTCTGGCAATGTGGTAGACTCTTGTGCAATTGGTGAAATCTTCTTCCAAGTTTTTGCTGAATGCCGTAGGCAAAGCGCAATCGTGATTAACTTCGAAGCTGTTTGTGCTTATGTGGGTTTGTCCTACTCGTTCAAACCCGGCAATCTCAAGAAAATTTGATTAAAAAGATATCTATTTGTTGTGAAAAAATATCTTAATATTTTTGCTTCTATGGAACATTCCGCAAGCTACTTGAAGAAAGCAAAATGGATCATATGGTGTTTTAGGAATATTTGGTGCAAAACATTTACAGTAGTATTACTTTAACCATCNAGGTCGNAGTGACATCATGAAATACAAACCTGATCAGTTGCACTGTCATTTACGACAGTGAGAATGAATTTTGGTATGTTTGAAGTATAAGTTAAAATGGTGAGAGGCAAGGTGAGGTATAAGTTATAACTGCCGTTGTATTGTAACGTGTGTGACGGTTGAACTTGTCTCACAAAAAATACTAGGAAATTTTCTGTGCGTAGTTTTCACGGGAAACAAATTTTATTTTGTGTTGCCAGAAAATACAATTGCGAAATCGGAACAACACCTTTCGAAAACATGATTCACAATTTGAAATTTGACACAAGTTTTCTTATATATGATGCGCTTTGTGAGTCTGATTGTTTTTCATATAAACCCTACTCAGAATGCTCTGCACAGCTTGGTGTAGGTCAGTTTTCAACTAAGTTTCAAAAAGGCTTAAAATACACTCATTAGTCGAGTAGTCGAATTTTTCTCCATTAGCCGAGTTTTTCGAAGGGTTTGGTCGAGCAAACATAACGAAATATGCTTTATGTTTTAAAGTTTTTTGTAAGGGTGTTTTTGGTCAAGATGACAGTGGGTTCTACATGTGTGATATAAAAGCTTTGCTGTGGTAGAACATCTGGTTTCCAAAGCCATTTTTGTAAAACTGACGGGAAAGCTTCGTAACTGCGACCCACGGGGGAATTCATCAATAAGACAAGCTGAATCGAGGGCAGGTACCACATAATTGACCTCGGGTGCCCTGTAGAAGGAGTTTTATCATGTTGGCAATAGTCGCCTTGCATGATTCCAAAAAAATGTTTTTTATGGATTATTTGAAATCCCACCAATACAAAGAGCACCCGTGCTCCTGAAACGTCATTTGCCATTTTTGGTTGGTGTTACTCATAGATTCTGGTGAAAAAACACACCTAGACACATTAAACTCCAACTTTGATGAAAAACATTTAAAGGCAAAAAAATTAATGCACCTATCGCCGACAACTGCCAATCTGAAAACTGCCAACTAAGAGAACTGCCACCAAAAACAACTGCCATCAGGAGAACTGCAATCACAGGCAACTGCCACGAAGGTGATCGCAACCCGGGAAATCGCCATCTAAGTCATATTCAGTTCTTTGAATTATTTCCATTAAACCGAAACATTTTTATGTCAGTGCAAATCTTAATTTGTTTTGGCCTTTTCAATATTTCCACAGCAAAGACCCTTATTTTTTTCCCAGCAAAGACCCTCAGACACATTTTCGCATCGTATTCATTTCACGCACTCATAAAAGAGAGAGAGAGTTTATTGGCGCTAACATTAAACAATTTCATACAAATTAATGGCAGTTGTTCTAAGTGGCAGTTGTCCGTCCAAGGTGGTGGTTGTCTAGGTGGCAGTCGTCCAGGGTGACGATTGTCCTGGGTGGCAATTGTCATGAGTGGAAATTGTTCTAGGTGGCAATTGACCTGTGTGGCAGTTGTCCTGGGTGGAAATTGTCCTAGGCTGCAGTTGTCCTGGGTGGCAATTGTCCTAGGTGGCAGTTGTTCTAAGTGGCAGTTGTCCTGGTTTGCAGTTGACCAGGTGGAAGTTTTCCTGGTGGCTGTAGTCCAGATGCCATTTGATAAATTTTAAGGTTCATAGCATTCTCGTTTGAAAATGCCTGCGATGAAGAACTGTGATTCTTTTGCCGGTGGCGCTTCATTCATGATTTTTTGGTGAAAGTCAAATAGCAAGAACAGTTTTTTGCTTTTCTTGTCTTGTTTTGCAGTAAACAAACAGCCACTAGTGTTTGCCTATGATGTACTCTTTACGAACCAGACAGCCTCATAAGTTTCACTCTGTTCTAAAATTGTTTAGATAGTTTTCACACGACTGTCGAGTGTCTGCAGTATATTAAAATAAATATATGACGCAACCAAGCAGAGGCATTTTGTCTGCGTATAAATTAGGGGAAATAGCCTGGGGTATAATATCTGGATATTATTGGATGTCGAGAGATAAAACGTTCATCTGCTTTGGAATACAGAAAATGTAGGCTAAACAAATTGTCACCAGTACATTCGATGATCTTCGAAAAAGATCATGATATGTTTTTCATTTGTGAAGATATCTTTATTCGAGAAATACTGTATGAAGGTATTCCCCTCTACGTTCGGCGTCACAGGAAGTGGTGTTATTAAATGAGGCATGCAAAACAGACATCCAACCCAATAATACATGTCCTGAAAAACATTTGAAAGATTTGAAAAGAAAGAAAAAAACTCCTTCGTCTCGTGCTTGTTCTTTCCATGTCAGTTGCAGCTCATGTCCTCTAAAGTTGAGGTGTTGTGACATCTGCAATTTGCATGTCTATTGCGAACGGAAATGCAAGGCATAGCTCAAACAGACACAGTTTTCATACGGATTTTACTGCGTTGGGAATTGGTGTGCGTGCGGCGAAAGCCTAAAATAAGTACAGTGGCGATGGTCTATTGTGCACTTGCTTATAATTAGCAAGACCAATCTGCAGCCAATAGCCATAAAATGTTTCTGGCAGTGCTAAGATGTGTTGGGCAGTTTTTATCTGTTTGAATATTAATCTAATACAAGGGTACTCATGGGTATGGCACGCGGGCCACATTGCAACTCGAACTAATGCTGCAGCCCGCGAACTATCAATTCGTTTCAACATGTATAGAGCAGAAAAAATATTTTATACTTTGATTTTCTCTCTTGTTCTTGGATAATTTAATGAATTTGCTTCCCTTTGATACGAAATTATGCAGTCATGCTAATCAATTCACTTATCAAGCATCCTCGGTTTCAGCAACAAACATTAGTTGTTTTGTTGCAGTGATCAGATTTTTCAAGGTCAAGTATCGCGTTGGCACGACATTGTTTTTTTCGAAATATATGAGCATTATCAAATAAAACACAAGAAACACCCCTGGAATGTGGAATGAAATAAGAAATTAAATGAACATGCACCAAATAATACCAGATAGTTTTGTCAGAGAAAGCATTGATTTTGCATTTTTTGCAAGAAATTTCAAATATAATTTCTGCTAACTTATAGCTGCTCTCAGAAGTCTCTCACATATTGATCAGTAAGAAAGGAATGCTATTTTGATTTGAATGCTCCCATCGCAGACAACGAACTATTAACACGCATGTGTACAGCTGAAGCAGGTTAGGATTTCCTGAGTGCACAGAATTAATGCTGGGAATTATTTTTTATGAACACAGCTTAACTAATATGTTTTCCCCCTTGTGCCTTTCTTTGAGAATATCGTTGTGCTGCAGGCCTACCAGTTAGTCAAACAAACTTTTTACAAATTCAAATTTTATGGAAGTGACCAATGGCGACTCCGGCACTCGAGTGCCTCGGGCTGAAACTGAGTCTTCGATTACAATTTATATTGTGGAAAACGAACTTGCATTGTATGTTTGTAACAACACCAACATCACAGATTAAGTTGTGAACTTGTTTTTTTTTCGTCGAGCCTATTCACTATTTATAAATTTTCGTTCCTGGCCTTTCGCGTTTATGTTGCAGGTGACCTGAATCGAAAAGTATTGTTCGTTGCAACCGTTTTCTCGGTTTCGGTTGGTCGAGCTTTATTAGGGTTAATGCGTTAGAGCTCGTGCTGCCTTCTGCAGTGAGGTATTTCCTAAAATATAATTCATAACATTTTGAATTGTTTATTGAAGCAATGGATTTGCACGGAGCATTGAATTTGAACCCCAACCCAATGTGTTGTTCCCATTTGAAAATATTTTCACACAAACGATAAATTGTCCAGTAACTCTGGCTAATATTAACGAGCCTAGCACGCAGAGGGTTATTCAGGCTCATCCTTCGAGCCCGTTTTGCCCTCTGAAATTAATGGAATATTTGCACAAATTACCACCATCACAATGCTTCAACCCTAGGACCGCAAAGCCACTAAAGTGCCAATGACATTGTCCAGCCATCACTTGCCGACTTGAGGCAGAGAGCTGATCATGCCATCTAAAGCTGCGGAAGGTCGTGTACTTCGGATATTTAAAAAATGGCAAGTTTGGGACTTTTCGTTTTTTTGTGAGCAACGTCACAATGGGTGTAGGTTCACTAATCTTTGGCCGAGGTTACCAGGGCCTGGCGCTAATCCAACAAGCCAATTTTTTGGCACACATTGTTTTGTAAATTAGATTATAATCCGAACTTCAGAGCGCTTCATCTTTTTTCTAGCGTTTCTGGTGCCAACATTATGGCTCAAAACCAAATCTTGGTTTTCAAAAAAATCTTAAATATGTTTACATCGTCAATTTTGGCAAATGCTATGACTCGCCAACCAATTGAGCTAGAGAGCTATTCAAACCCTAAAAAAAACACGGAACGACTTCTAGCTTAAGCAAAATGAAATTCAAAGTTTTAGATTTGAGTTTTTTATTTGTGACGCCATATTGGGGAATGTTTAGGCTGTTTTTGGCTTAGTCATCGGGCCCTGGACCACAACCACAGGAGCAGTTTTTCTTTTTACCTAAGCAACAAGCCAAACCCTTAGAACCTTCATTGGCCTTCCAGCATTTGTGGTTAGCAAGTTCTGATCCAAAAACCACACAAAATGTAAAAAATATTTAATAAATTCCTTATAGATCAAATGTATAATTTTCTGTTTCAATGTGATAACTTCCACAAACGCTATAAAGCCAACCAAGTCCTTTAAAGATGAGAATTTTGGCGTAGTTTATTTTTAAGAAAAGCAAAAAGTGTCGCTTAAGTTTTGAGGCCAGGGCTCTATGAATGTGGGCCAAAGAAAACCTAAATCTGCATATTTTGTAACGACAACCCCAAAAAAGCAAATCCCACACTTCCCATTCTTTAATCGAAGCTAAAAAACTTCACGATTCCATGTAGGTTTGAACAACTCTGTAGATCTTTCGGTCGGCACGTTATTACTGGACTAAATCACTGGAACTATATTGGCTTTGCCGTCTTAAAGGGTAGAACCTGAATAGCTAAAAAACTTTGTTTCAATCTTCAATGTAAATTTATCAAGAAATATTTGCAAAGAAATGTAATTTCAAAGTTCATTCCAAGAATTTGAGTTTCTAGGTGAGCAAATGTCAATAAAGGTGATAAATCTGTTTCAGTGTGATACATTCTACTCCTTCTTTGGAGCCAGTTCCTTGTTCAAACCACTGCTAGGCCGCACTAGATCTCGGGGCCATAGGCGCAGCCAGGGGAGGTCCATGTGGCCATTTTACCCAAACGTTTAGACTACCTGGTGATTTTGTGCTTTGCAAGGCGGTATATTTTACGAAATGCTGTTGCTAGCATAAAATGTAAGATTTTGACCCCCCATATTTTTGGTATCCCCTCAAAATTTGGGCTGGCTACACCACTGCTGGGGGCAGCTCTTGATCAGTCATTCGATTGTCTCATCGTCCAGGTCCGTGTCGTGGAGTCCATGTGAAAGTCGATGGATTGTACATTGGAAGACAACCTGGTAGGCAGTTTGTTCTTCTGCGCCGTACTCACAAACCGCGGAGGAAGCCATACCCCAACTGTACAAGCAAGAGTGGAAACATCTGACACCGGTGCGAAGGTGGTTAAAAGTTTACCCACGCTGTTCTTGAAAAGGTCATACCCCGCGGTTGGGTCCCGGTGTCGGGGATGAAAGCATGGAGTTTTATAGGATTGTGAGACCCAATCCGCGTTCCATTGGTGATCCGTCCAGTTCGCCGCACATATGTTGTTGTTGTCAGACAAACTAATGAGGTGTTGTGCGGCGGTAACAAATGGATGTCTCGATTTGAGGCGCCGTGCATCTGTATCCGGTGGACAGGCTAACCCTGAGTGGAGCAGATGCCTAGGTACCACGACACGGCGTTTTGGAGACTTTGTGGCACCATTGCGACGAAACTCAGCAGGTTGGGTTCCTGCGAGTATTGGAAGTTTGCCCTTTGGTATAGGACGCAGGGATCCAGTCAAAATTCGCAAGGCGTCGTTGATGGCGGGGTCAATAATGCGGGTGTTAGCACTGTGGCACCAGACGGGAGCGCGCAAGCGATCTGTTCGAGCCAGCAAGCCGCCTCGGGAGTGCGATGCGTGATGTTAGCCCCTTGTGAAATGACTCAAGGTGTCGGCAATACGTGCGTGAGCGACCTGTCCAAGGTTACTCCGAGATATTTGGGCTCGGAACAGAAGGGCAGAGTTTCGTTGTTGTAGTTAACTTTCAGCTCACGCTTAGCTTCCTTGTTGTTGAGATTGAAGACTGCCAACATCGTTTTTGTATTGCTGAGATTTAGCTTCCAAGTCTATAGGTATTCACCTAGAGTTGTCACGTCCTTGCTCAGCGCCTCTTCCACTGCCTGTCAATCTCCTTCGGCATGCATGATTGCTAGATCGTCCATCATATGCATACTTTCTAAAGATGGTGGTTGGCAGGTCAGAGATGTAGATGTTGAAGAGAAGGGGTGCCAGGACAGATTCCTGTGGGAAACCGTTCTTGCGGCGTCGCAACCTGCTCCTTTGACCCTTTCGGGTGGTAAGGGTAAAGCTGCGATTGCTAGCCATCTCCATGATCATGTGGACCATGTGTCTATCAGGCTGCAATTGCAGTAGCTTGCAGATGAGACCGCGGTGCCACACAGTGTCGTAGGATGCTGTGAGGTCGACAAACACAGTTCTGGCCTTTCTTTAGCTGAAAAGCTATCCTCGATGTCCTATGTCAACAGGGTGACCTGGTCTACGGCCGACCGCCCGTGTCGAGAGCCCTCCTGCTCCTGTGGGAGCAGTGGGTCGATGGTTGTTTCAACACGAGTGTAGATAAGTCCCTCGAGGATTTTGAATGGGACGCACAGCAGAGATATAGGACGATAGCTCTTTGGGTCCCCCAATGGCTTCCCTGGCGTAGGGATCCGCAACTACTAGCCCTATTCTCCAGATCTTTGAAATTTTGAGTTGGCGCATGTAGGAACTGAGGAAGTTGCAAAACCAAGATTTCCGAGCTGACCCGGCGTGGAGTGTGAACTCCGGGAAGATGGAATCCAATCCCTTAGACTTTCCTGGCTTCAAGCGTCTGAGGGCAGCAGCAAACACCTCTGGCCAAAAGGGTTCAGAGATACTGTGAGCCTCAGGTGTTGGAATCTTCCATAGATCGGACAGGTGCTTTTTGACGAGCCTGGTAGACTCACGGCCAGTGGTCCTGCGTGCCTCGTTCTTCACAAGTTGCGAGGCGATGGAATTTGCCGAGACGGGGCACAGGCGAGAGGAGCGTCCAGACCTGCCAGTAAGTTTGTTGATTGTTCTCCACACCTTGCAGCTAGAGTGCGAGACGCCGATGGAATTAGAAGCTTCCTCCCATCGATCCTGCTTCTTCTGTTGCAGTCGAGATAGTAGGGACGAAGCGGCTCCGTCAGAGTTAGTCCCCACTGGGGTTCGGATGAAGGAGCGATAGAGGGTCTCGCACTCTTTGTCCCAGCATGGCACATAGTTCTTCCGACGTGTTTAGCCGCACTTAGCAGGCTCTCGCAAAAATCCTGGTGTGTCCTCTCAATATTTGGCATGTCCGGAGGTGGCAATCTCTCAATGGATTCACCTGTGAGAAGGCAAAAGCGCGTCCAATCGGCCTCGCGAAAGTTCCCACGCTTCACCGGATCGCTGTGGGCAGGAACCTTGAATCTTGGTGGCGTTATGAGGGAGGGCCGATATTGTGAATGGGGGAACTTTCCTAGAACACCTTTGTCCGGCATTCGGCTGTCCTGGCCGAAACTCGCGAAGGCCAGGTCTGGGTTGGTGCCGACGTTACAACGGCGAGACAAGAAACTGGCTGTTTCCTTTGGGCTGTACAACAGTACAAGGTTGTTGGATCTTGCCGAGGAGTCCGGGCTCTCACCGTCAGGGGATGTTGTAACCCCAGCTGACATGCCGGCAGTTAAAGTCGCCAACATACAGTCTGGGGTGTGGGAACGTCGGGCTTGTCGCTGGTGTGATTCGCGAGCGTGGAGGTTTGTAGACGTTGATGATCTTGTATCCTGCGACGTCTACGCACAACCATTCAGTCTCTGTTATGGAGACTGACCGACCAGTGACCATTCCAACCGCTCATGGACACACGTGGCAAGGCCGTGATTCCGGCTCTGGATTGACCCAGCTAGTGAGAAGTTGGGAATCACTAGCTTATCTGCAGTTGTGCAGTGGGTCTCCGGTAGGACGATGATGAAAGCCTTGTTCTTCTAGGCTAGTCGCTCAATGACAGAGATCTTGTTTTCAGTGAGACTCTCGGTGTTCTGCTGGAGTATGTTGGGTCGCGGGTCGTTTTCGGCAGCATTTCTGCTGCCGTGCCCTGAGAAGGGCGTTGTTTGATCCATCCCACGGTGAACACATCCAACGCGAATAGCAGTGGTTGCTCTCGTGTTGACAGATTTGGTAAGCATTTCAGGAAATGCCGCAACAGGGAGAGCCACGTGAAGGCATCTCTCCTCCTCCACAGTACTCTTTACAACCAACGAACACTTGGACAAAACACACCAATATCAACAGCAAAAATTGAGTGATTTAATAAGACCACCATTATTACACCCTGCTTTAAATGTTGTTTATTTTTTTAGATGAATCATCTATATATGCAGCAAACAAGTATCGAGGTCAGTACTCCCATGGGTGACTGAACCTTTTTCAAAGTGGAGGGGGGCACAAGTGCACGTCAAAAAAACTATAAAATAGTCTTGTGGTTTCAAATGGCAAATATGCCGTCACAAGCATTGAAATATGACGTCATTGCTATACACCATGTGAAGGTCTTAATTACACTATTTTAGACAAAATTACACCAATATGAAAACGTATCGGTTAACTACCTCAAATTCAAATAGGCTGTCACAGGGCGACCCAGGTCAAAAGCGTCACTCGGGCTCATCATACGATTTATTCTGACTGAAAAAAAAGCGTTTGACGCTTGTGTCACGGAAATTTTCAACTGCTTTCATTCTGGTGGCTTTATAGTTGCTCTGTGACGTTAGTTACGTAACAATAAATAGAAAGTTATCATGATAACTTCTCCACTGTTGAGTAACGTACGTCACAGAGCAGGGGTGCAACCAGCTCTTCAATTCGCGGGGGGGGGTAATTTTCATGAACTTTCATTCTATGACGTCATCGTGTTTATTCACCCGTGGTACAACTTTTTCGCAAACGGTCACAGATATGTTTTTTTCGCAACATTTGCGAAAATGAGAACTTATTAGCCTTAATCCGGCCCGTAACTAGGGGGGGCGAAACCCACACTAAAAATTTTTCGCCCCTTGGAAACTTGTTTCGGACATACTTTAAAACTATTGGACATAGTTTAAAAATTTGGGCCCCTACCAAAAAACTCTTCTTGGGCTCCTACTAGAAAATTCTTCCCCACCTCTGGTGTCCCAAGCTGGTTACGGGCCTGATTTTAATCAAGATGCAGACCGAACGATTTCCCCCTTGAGAGGAATAAAATGTTCTGGTGCGAGAACTGTTTGGGCGTCCTTAGACATTACAACTAATTAAGAGCTTCATTAGCTTTTCAATGCTATGACTAGAAAATGATATGCTTTATTGGGTATTTTACATAATACAATGTTATTACCAAATTTCAAAATGTCTCAGGTTGGTCTCAAATAATGCATATAACGCACAGTTGCTTTGCGAATTTCACAATTATACATCAAATTTAACATTTTTAGCAGGCTATAGTTTTTCTCACTAGCAAAGCTAATTTGATATTCTTTGAACCTAGTACAGTGATAGAAGCACACGAAGAATTTCAGTAGTCGTTTTGTGATGGATTCTAACAGTTTTTGAAAATTTTACTTGATTTAATGTCACCATGCCAATTGAGGGTTGCGTAGTGCGAAGGAATCGGAGGATTTTTGGTGGAGTCGGATTCCTAACGACACTAGGGATCGGAGTCGGTTATTTTGTCCGACTCCGACTCCGGAAGTCCAATTGGATCACTTTTACATCACACTCTTAAGTTGGGAATTCCTGTTGAATCGGTACAACTTCTTATGAAACTTTTGTTGAAAAAGAGAATTCTTGCTGTGTACCACGATTTCCACTGAGTGTTAGTTGCTGCAAAATTCTTGGCCGCCAAACTTTCATTCACTTTATGTTAAGGAGTCGGAGTCAGAAATGTTGGAAAGGTCGGAGCTGGAGTCAAACATTTTACCTCCGACTCCACAATCAATCCTGGATGCCATACTTGAATGATGACCTCTATTAGCTTGGCCATGGTGTTGCAATCGAAGTTTTGTAATCGGGATTTCCTTATTGTTCACAAATTCTCAATGTGGTTAAGATCTGGCGAGTTTACCTGCCAACCCATCACATCTAATTTTGCTTCCTGAAAATCGTCTTCACTTTTTCAGATGAAAGACACGGGACAATGTCCTATTGAAATTTTCCTCCACCATCAGGAAATGCCTTTCTCATGTCTGGAATGGCTTTTCTCTCCATTACACCGATGTATTTATATAAATTCATCATACCTCAATTGGCATCAGTGTAGCTACTACTGAAAAACTGAAACTTCCCCAAAACAACTTTTTGGGTTCTTTGCTAGCTCATTGCAATGGGCAGGATTTAATTGCTCACGATTCCCGATCCTAATAAATCTTGTTATGTTTCCCTGGAACAAAAAATGACTTTCATCTGAAAGCACCACTTTTTCCGGTTTTCTACAGTCCAACATTTTGGCTATTTTTGCACATTCTTAGCCTTCTACCAGACTCCGGTGGGCGGCGTCACACTGTACTTGAACTTCTATAAACTTAGCATGCACCAAATCCTTCTGTAAATCAAGACTCGTCTTCTTAGCATACATTTTGCAATGGCCTTTTGGGTATAATTCAGTGTTACGAAAGCGTAACAATGCACCTCTGCTTCCTAGGTGTAACATCTGCCGTTAAAAATCACATTAATACCAACATGTAGAAGTTTAACCAGGGGTAGGATTTAGACTTTAAGGTCCGAGTCAAAAACGCAGAAAGCTGCCCCAAAACATTGCACAATGTGTGATATGTCATTTGTACAATATATGCTCTTGAAAATGGGCTCCTTGCCCCAATGTTTGTTCACGTTACATCAAAAAAGGGCCCCTATATTTTACACATGCTACACAAACATTTTACTTACAGAAAGCAATTTAAATTTTTCATATTGTCTGGACATTTGCTTCTGTGTGGAAGTCGATTTCACATTGTAAATTGTTTGAAGTTATTTGATTTTACAATGTTCTTTGTCTACACATTAAAATTGTTGAAGGGCTTCCTTCGGCACATATTTTTGCTTTATTTTGAAAAGCATATGACTTGCTTCAGACCTTGCAGCTCCAGTGTGGTTCATCAGGTTTTAAACAAAACAATGCAAAAACTAAGTGCGAAAGTCTCAAAGAGGGGCCCCGCGACATCTCTAAAAAAGGGGGTCCCGAGACGACCGCCTCGTTCGCCTCCCCTAATATCCACCCCTGCTCTCGACTACATACAAAAGAAAGAACTGGCTTCATGCTATAGCACTATTGGGCTGAATAAAGTCCTATGTAACGTCATAAAAATATTTTTCGATCATTCCGTCATGTTACGCATTCCATAGTGCATTGGGCTAACAATGAAACAGCAGCAATTGAGATAATCCGAACCACACATCAAAAGAAATGGCGATGCATTGTATATCGACTAAAACGACAACTTTAGCGAATCAATTTGCACAAGATTGTATGAATAAATTTATAACAATACAAACTTTGTGCATAATTGCCCGTTTCCATTTTTAACATTGAGGTTCATGGCCACCTTAGACTCTTGTGGGCCTATAAGGAGCGCATCGGCTGCACCCCATCTCCTGGGGCCAGAGCAGAAATGCAACTAACCAGTGTTTTTTCAAGGTTTTTGAAAGGGTGTCGTGGTAGAGCTTTAGGGTGTCAACACCAATTTCCTTTCTTTGTCTGATACTTTTGACCAGGGTTGTGCATAGGACATATTTATCTGTCCCATTCCCATCCCATAGCAATTTATGCCTGTCCCATCCCATGGGACGTTTCCCAAGTGATTCCCATAGT
>JGI24158J21664_10005577_pt1 | contig 16460 bp, 9 predicted proteins | sample Ectturendosymbi3_FD_21664 | JGI IMG/M metagenome (IMG submission 21664)
GAACTTTAAAGTTTCCATGGTGATTTAGTCTCATACCAGCCGTAGTACTAAAGTGAATTTTTCCTTGATAGGCAGCCGTTGTTACGAGTTACAGAGCAAGTTATGTTTTTGCTACCCAAAAGTAATTTATAAAATCGCGTTTAAATTTGGGTTTTGCCCACGTTAATCAACATCTTCTGTTCTAAGTTTTTGTGAGGTTGTAGTCAGGGCAGTGCTACATTATTTGATAATGCCAGATTTTAAATTCTTTTTAAGTTGAGTTGGTACTTCTCCATTTTATTTTTTGAATATGCATGCGGCGCATCTGACAAAAAAATATGGGGCACACTCAACACCTTGCCACTAGGTCAGTCTAAACAAGGTAAAGCTTGAGAGGTTATATTGGAATGCAATACGAAATAATTCTAATCTATGAGCATTTTTAGGTTTATTATGTGATCAGAGGCACATTGTATTTGTATGGTAAGGCATGAATTTCAACACACTGCATTGGTTTCATTGAATGTTTGGTAATTGTACAAGCTTGTTTTGCCATGCCGTGATAGTGGGTGATTAGAATGTGAAAAAAGTGGAGAGGCAGTTAGCAAGTGACTATTTTACATGGGATATCACGTGAACATTATGCAACGCATGCAACCAACTTTTTATTGACCGGCCAAGTGTACCCCATGCTCATGTCGAGTGTGCCCCATGCATGGGGCATATTCGACAGAAAAAGTACCCTTTTTAAACTGATTGTAAATTTTTTTCTGAAAGGCATTGTTTTCATGTTTTGGCATGATATTGTGAATATCAGTCCAGTGCTTATGGTTGTTTTATTGTGTGACAAATTTTGAGCTTGTTTGGACTTGAAATAAAGTAGCAGTGGTTTAAAATGCAAAAAAGTGTCGATTGTACCCCACCTTCCCCCACACTTCATCTCTCTTACAGAGTTGAACCCGTAATGAGGCTTGACTGCCAAATATTACCGAAATCGCTCGTCCCCTAACCTTACTGACTGGATCCGACCCTGATCCTAAGACGGTTTTCTAGTCGGTAGAGAATGATGAGAGCGTGGACTGGAACAGAAATACTTTAAACCCAAGTCTAATTGTAGACTTGTGTGTCCTTGTGCTTTGTTTATTCTAATGTTCACGAACAACTGGTTTCCTTTTTACATGATGGCTCTTTGTATTCTTTCTGTTTATTAGTTGAATCATATGAAACAATAAATCAACAATTCGTAGTATTTTCTGCCGCCACAGCAAAAGTCCTGAGTGACATGATCTGGTAATAACAGAGTCTACTCTCAGCCAAAATATACGGAGTTCAAGCGATTTAGAGCGCCTTTTATTTTCAATTGCTGATAGGCGAAGGAAATTGAAGCATAGCGGGCCAAATAGGTCACAACACGAGGCCAGCACTGGATGTGCCTTGGTATACGTTGGAAAAGAGAAATGTTGGTACACAACATGCACCTATGGAAAACTGAAGAGCAGGGAGCTATTTGTTTAACATGTATCGCTAAGGAAATCTGATGCACTGTGATAACGCTACTTTTTGCTTTATTACAAAATAGACACGTTGGTGAACGAACACCAAAAAGAACAAAGATATGCTGACAACACACATTAAAGTACAGGGCAGTGAGCGTGAGAAGAATAAGATAATTTAACGACATTGTAGTATTGCAATTACACATTCCCTGACCAGCTGCAAACTGCGCTAAAGTGGGTGCGGTCCACGAATACATGCAAAAATCCCTTACGAAGCAGCTAGGTTCTGTAACATGGTTGGACGAGTAAAAAATAGCAGCAAATTTACTTGGTCTGCTAGGCCATGCCACATATCCAGAATGAAGATTCCAAACGCCAATTCCCGTCACATGTAACCGACTCAATGTCCTACATTTTTTGAATTACTTGGAACCACTGGTTCATTCCTGATAGTTTCCTGGTGCTCCTGGTCGAAGCAACAATGGTTACTTCTAAATTTTTTCCAAAAATCTTCGGTTTAAGTCAATGAGAATTTACTGTTAACTTCATCGTTCGAAAAGTATAGCCCCTAAACAGCTGCCTTACTTTCTATCAAAAATTTTATAAGCATTCACTTCGTTTGTGGCGGCGCGAACAGCGTGCAGCGTAACAAGCACATAAAAATACTGCCCATTTCTAACATTTATTTGCATCAAGACTACCCGTCTTAAACTATTCGGGATACATATATTTCGCTTATTAATACATATATTTCGCATTTTGGTTGATTTAACGGTTTGCTGGCATTTTAAGTAAAATTTGAAAGAGCCATAAATATAAAACTTTGGGACAGGAATCAGATGATCTTCTCAAATCGTAAATTAATTCCGTTATCGGGTCAGTCCAGTGTTTACGGTCGAGTAATAACTCAAAGCCGGAATGTTTTTATTACCCCACGTACTTTTCCGGTGTTGTCATGTCCGCAGAAACAGCAAATAACTTTAAAAGTATATGCTACATTAAAAAAAGATTTATACAGCCAAGTAGTTTAAAGACATGTTTTAAGAAAGCTCGGCATGTTGAGAGAGAAAACTTCAACCATGAAGTATTTGCACCTCACTGCCCACAAACGTTGGTACCGTTGCAAAAGGTGAAACGCCAATTTAAAATCTAGCGAGACTCTGAGCGGGAGACTAAAGTGAAACATAGTCGAGACGTCTCTAAACATTGTTGTCCAAAGACCACATAAGCTGTTACCCAACAGTTCGAGGGCCGCACATGCACTCTCGGTACAAAATAAAAGAATGTCAAAACATGAATGTTTTTAATGATAAAATACACATTTAATTAAACGAAAGGTGAAATTGCTTCTCTGTTTTAGCATAGTGGGAAAAACTGGCGACAGGTGGGATGTACTTAATATTAACAAAGACCTCAGATTGCGACATCATATTAGTTAAGGTTAGGTCAGCCTGCAACGTAGTACACTTGGTCAATTGACATTCACGTGGCCGTTTTAACGCAATGTCATTTTTCGGGATATGCCACACACTACCAAATCAACAATTTTTTCGTAAATATATTATTTTTTCAGTATTGATGAAGTGTGTTTGTGGGCCTGATGAAATAGCTTCGAGGGCCCGATTTGCCCTCGGGCCAGTTTGCTGAGGGCCCGATTTGCCCTACCTTGTCGCTTGAAAAAGAGCAAAAAATGGTTCGAAAAAGCGCAAAGCGAGGGCAGCCATCGGAGCCATAACAAAATGTGAAAGTCAAGGTTTCCATGTCCTTCTATGAAATTACCTACGCTAATGTCGATCCAGTGCTGGATTGCATGAGAAAAGTCATAACGCAACAGAAACACGTAGTCGATTTGTCAACCAGGCCCGTAACCAGCTTGGGACACCAGAAGTGACGAAGAGTTTTCTGAGAGGGGCCAAATTTTTTGATCTTTGACCTATGCTCACCACATTTTCCAGAGGGGGGTGAAAAATTTTGTAGGGGGCTTCGCCCCCCTGGTTACGGGCCTGTTGTCAACTATTAGTTTCCCTCATGAACGACATGTAGCATTTGTGCGAGCCAATGTAACCGTAATAAGATTCTTTGTCTTGGGATCGTTGCATGCATGAAGGTAATTTGTTTTGTTTTCTGCGGAGCCTTTCAAACGTGGAAAAATGTTAATCGGTCATTTCTGTGCCGTTACAACAAATGTAAATGAGCAACGTTTAAATACCTGGCAGTTGTTGTGTTGCTGCGATATTACACACAAACCCCACGAAACCACACACCAACCACCACATAAAAGCACAGACGTGCCACACTCTTTCCAGCATACTCGTTTTTTCAAAGTATTTCCAAGAGGTAAAGTAACGAACTGGATGACTAGTTCCTAACAAATCAGTTTGCAGTTACAAAAGAATTTGTACATATTGCGCATTCGTTTTCTAAATACATTCCTGCAGCTCAACTGTTTCTATTTGAAAAACAAATTCTGTTCTCAATGCATTTCACATTGTTATAAAATATTGCCCCCCAGAGTTTTAGCATAAACTCTGCAGTCAATTTGGTTTCAAATGTCAAAATTGACTCCAATTGCGAGCGTGTATGATCTCACTCGTGTTAAATGGGGGTAACTCTAAAACTAATAACATGCTCATTCTTCAAGATTTCCCACAATTTTCCATGAAACAACAAACGAAGGGAAAACGGAGTGAAATTGAACAAGTTTATGCAGCGTTTGCGCTGCGTAGATGACATCTTGACCGCAAGCTAACTAACATTCACTCATTTATTTAGTTTTGGAATGTAGTGTTTCACGTTTTTGCGCAAATAACTCAAGTACGGGTTATACTGAAGACTTCTTTGACTTGGAGAGCTGCTTCTGAGGTTCTGTAATTACACTAAAGACAACTGCGCTGCATGATACAGTTCATCAAACTTGTCAATTGCTACTGCAAATTTTTCAAGTAAAAATGTTGCATGCTGCACCTATGCGACAAAATAAATAAATAGCATTTTGGCTAAATGCTGATTTTCTGCAAAATGATGCTGACGTGGAGGTATGAAAAAGCATCTTATAGCAAAAAATGAAACGCAAACATGAGACATAAATAGGAAAGATGTGGGAGTATACGTATACGCGACGAATAAATATAGTCATACCCAGAAACACATCAAAGAATCAACAAAAGGTTTAACAGATTTCACAGGCTTCTGAAGAAAACGATAAATCTTTTCGGGTGACAAGTACGGGAGATGCAGCTGTCCACACAGCCCTAGAACGGGCTCATGTTCACTTCACTGGGTTCCCAGTTCCTGCCAGTGAGCGCCAGCGCATTTGACAGTGCAAGAAACTGGGCCGGTGTCAAGCACATAAGCCTACTATCACGCGGCGCCACATTCACGAGAGATCTTTGAGGTACGTAGTCGTAAAAGATCCGCGGCAAAACAGAAAACTCAGCACATTTTCGGCAAAATTAATGGTTAATAAGGTGGTTTCGGATGCGCCGAGAAATCAACGTGGGCTCTAAACATTTTCTCTTCCATGGAAACTTAACGTAACCTTCATTTTACGCAAATGTGATTAGAATTATAGGCTTCAATCAAGCAGGACTCATGTCTGCATATTCCGGGCTACGAGTGGAAGCAACTGTGCTGGCGAAGCAACTCACCACCCAACAAGATTTATCTGACGGACAACACAGTACTGGTGGCGGTTGAACCGCTGGCATTTGCATATGAGCAGGTTTTTTTAAGGAAAATGTTAGGTACCCGGTGTGGACCTATAAGGACCCGATTTCTCTGATTCTAGGGATCCGATTTTCTATGTTTCTAGAGACCCGATGTTAATTTTCTCCGATTCTAGGGACCCGAATCGGGTCCCTAAAACACCTTAAAAAACCCTGTTATGAGTACCTCATTGATCACATATGTGTTTCGACATCATGTACAAAACTTGCATATCTTTTGTCTTTCTTAATGTTACTCATATCGATTGCCTTTCCTTTTCAATGTCGTTTGTAGTCCTTTTCTTACGTCATCCCAGAAAGTATCGCGCCATCCCGATATCAGGGATTATTTCCTTCCGGCTTCATCGCAGAACTGCTAGGATCAAGTGCATCATCGAAAGGTTTTCGCCCATTTCCTCTCCTGTTGTGTTACACAAATGTAAAATGAAAAAAATCCGCGTTCCTGCAGCATGCGATAAACCGCTAAAGCTACCCACGATGTAGTCCGCGAGTGACCGGTTAGCTATAGACTTTAACGCACATCGTTTCTGCTCGAAAGAAATTAACAGAACCGTTGTTAAAGAACATTTTCAAGCGTTGTTCGGGAAAAAAATTCCAAAACTCCTTAAGCAGTATTCCCTGTTATAATTTCCAGGAGTAAAAGATATTGTTTTATGAAATCATCTTCGCACAAGTTGTTGCTATAAATCTGAGTATCCAAAATGTGGTTGCTTAGGGAAGACACAAAAAGCACTGAAATTTGTGATGAACGCTGTTGGAAAAATATATCCAGTTGCAACTCACGACTTTGGTCATTAAAATACTAATAAGCATTATAACGTGCCAAGTAACTGACATTTGCCAGGATTATCTACATAGTGAATTTTCGATTGTGCTGCTGCCGAGGTGTGGCTAGTCAGCAGTGCAGCCATTGCAGGTCCAGAGCTGTGAACCGATGCCCAGACCTTCTGATCGGATTACCACTTCACATCCGCCACGCCATGCTACTTTCAACGCAGTTCTCAAGCGTTGGAGATGCATGTGGGTAACGCAACGGCGTTGGATGTGACTACAAATTCGGATAACTTTCTTTTTTGTTCAACCATTGGGAATAACTACTTTCAATTTTTATACCAAATTTTCTTTGACCCCACACACCTTACATAAAAAGCTTTAGGGTGCCTGCTAGTCCAGCAAACCAACGAACCTAGATTTGCGAACAGAACAAAAGGGCTATGCCGGATTTTTGCTGTTAATTGCGTCTTAGTGCGAGCGATTTTACCAACGCTTCATAATTTCATAATCCTGGCATTAGTTAGACATTCGGGTTGTTGTTCTTGCCTTATCCCCGAAATACCGTTCAAGGCGAAGGCTTCAGCAGGCATTCAGAAAAAAGTTGGCAGATGCAGAAAAATCACTCGCTGCCGGCAGCATAGTGCAGGCAGCAACGTGGTACATAGTTTCATTTCTTTTCACTCAGACATGAAAATATTCGATAGGTCATACAGCTAGCTTCCAAAGGTAGCGAACACTTTTTCACCATTTGCTGCTGAACGATAGAATTTTAGTACGAGAAAATAACTAGGTGGGAACTCAGTTAAAAGGGTTCGAGTAAAACGTCTGGGTCTGTGACCAGTGGTGTACCTGACAGGGGGGCAAGGGAGCAAGCCGACCCCCTGGCAAGCTAAATGCTAAAAATGGGCCCCCTTTAGTTGACATTTCGTCATTTAGTATTATTTAGGTTGTTGTTTTTTTTGCATTTTTCGGGGTGTTTTCAGTTTTTTTAGCTGGTATAGACATCCACGACATCCAGAGCTTCACTATTATTTCGTAACTTTTTTCAGAGTTTTGGCTTGTGGGCCCCCTACGGTGACCAGTGGGCCCCCATCAGCTAAACTTTGCCACCCTTGGCTCAAAGCTCTGGTTACGCCACTGTCTGTGACGTACAACTATTGTTTTGTGAGCTGCTCTGCATTAATTGTAAAATAAAGCTTTCAAACTGCAATCGTATCGGAAAAAGCGAAATCTTGAATTTTTGCACCTGGGAGAACCGACACGCTACACATAAGCACGTCCTTGAAATGTTTTCCACTTCAGGCTTAAAAATTTTGTATCTGTCTCCAGATTTTAAACCTATAGTGTACCTAAACAAACACGAACACATCACTGTACACTACTGAAATAGCGCGGACAACAAACGAACTGCTTGTCATAAATTCAAAGATAATTACATACTTGCCTAGCAGTCAGAATGTAAGCAGCTTCAATATTTTACTTGTCCTTGATTTAATGTTAGCAGAAACGAGGAAGTGTTCGCCTTCATCGTTGCTGAAGTATTCCCAATCAGAACAAGGACTTGCGGTGATTTTATGTACCGGAACAAAGTTCTCCACTCCTTGCCACCTGGCAATATACAGTACCAACTGCAAATTTTCGTAAAAATCTTCACTATTTCTCTCGAAGACACAGCGACAAATAATTTAATCAGACACCAAATGTTGAAAGCTAAGACTCAGATTCTTTCCTTCTGAGAGCAAAAAACAAATAGCAAGATTGAAAGAGCAGGTAAGTTTTTTCGGGCACATAAACTCTCTAAACGAAAAATACGTGCATCATTTTGGTAAAAAATTCCTGGAAAGCGTTTTCAAATCAGGTCGCATTTTGCGAAACTACAAGTTAAGAAATAAACAAAACTGTCAACAAGAACCTGCGTAGTCTGACAAGTCATGGTAAAAAGCAGATTGGGCAAATGATTGATTACAAATAAGCCTCTTTCAACACAATTTGAAGACAAGTATGGTGGAAGATTTTGCGGAAGTTAAAACCATGCAGTAGCTCTCGTTAGCGCGTATGTTACTAAAAAAACTGATTTCATTGGCAAAGCTACAGAAAGTGTTGTTTTGTATTATTACGAAAAACGCAGTGTGACTGAGACAATCAGTCTCCTGACCAAGTATAGAGTGGCCGAATGGAGTAACCAGTGAAGGTGACATTCAGTTGTTAGTAGAATTTAAATCATTTACTCATTGGCAGCGGACTTGTACTTCTCAAGTATAATTTACAAGAGAATATGTAGGTAACGGAGTTTTGCGTTTGATTCCACGTTATCTTTTTGTGTGCACGTCAGCTCCGAGTGTTGTGTCATTGAAATATACCTACCCTGTGCTGTCAGTGACAAATAGAACTGTTTTCGGAGGATTTAGCCTACTAGTGACTTCGAGAAGTTCTACATAGGGGTGGAGGTGCCGCGCGACGTTTTAAGCTTGCATCCCCAGTGGCTAATCCCTGGACGATTACCTTGCTGTCCGGAGTTCCTCTACCGAGTAAATCCAAGTGTGGCGTTAAAACAAGAGGTTCGGTATCAAGTGAAGCGGTAGGCAACATCACGTTGTCACGAGCTTAGTTACCATACGATACCGACCTGTACGGAACTTAAAACCAAAAAAGCATTTAATCAAACACTTGTTGATTTAGCAGTGCAACCTGATTCATATGCAGTGGCAGGAAAAAAATATAAAATTATTTGCCGAAAGCAGTTGTACGTATGCGTCCATAAAAGCCCTTCAAGTCCCGTGCGCGCCAAAATCTTGGCGCAAGATAGCGGTCAACATTTTCTGCCGTAACTCGCCAGGCGATTGTGCTAGAGAGTTGGTCAAACCCTCAAATGATCCGGTTAGACTTGTACTTTAAATTTTAAAAAATTGGGAGGTTTGGACTTGCTTTTTTGTGTGTGACGTCTTAAATTGGGGTGGGTTTTAGCTTTTTTGACTCAGGTTCCCCGACCCAGGATCTCAACCCCAGGGGTAATTCTTTGTTTGTTTTCTTTTAAATAAAACTAGGCTAACCTCTGCATTTTTTGAGACCTTGAGTGGCCTGCTAGCGTTTGTGATTAGCAAGTCATGCCAAAAATGTGATAATTAGTTAATTAATTCCATAGGGAATTAATTTTCTTTGTTGTTTTAAGATCATAACTCCATAACCACAAACGCTAGAAGGTCAATCAAGGCTCTAAAGATGCGGATTTTAGCGTAGTTTTATTTAAAAAAAGAAACAAAACATTGAGTCTCGAGGTTAGGGCCCAGAGCCCGATAAGAGGGGTCAAAAAGGCCTAAGCCTATCCCACTTTTGATGTCATCCACAAAAAACGAAGACCGAAACTATCCAATTTTTTATAAATCTAATCTACAGGACTTCCTGCATCTTCAGAGGGTTTGAACACCTCTCTAGCTCAATCGGCTGGCAAGCTGCGGTTGAACAAAGATTTGCCTTATTCAGGCAAATCATACTTTTTACATTTTTGTCAAAATTTAGTTTTTTTGGATATGACTTTTGGCCCAATAGTGCCAGATAGTCAATCAAGGGCTCTAAGGACTGAGATTCTAGCCTAGTTCCCAAAAACATTTTGATTCAAAAATTTGGCCTATTGGGTCGCGTCCCAGGGCCCGATAAGGTGGTACAAAAGACCTATAACTACCCTCTTTGTGACGTCACCAACACACAAAAAAATCCAAAACCTACCAATTTTTTTTGATCGAATCTACTACAATTGCTGTATCCGTAGAGGGTTTGAGCAGCTCTCTAGCGCAATCGCCTGACGAGTTATGACTTGCTGAACTTGGCCAAATCGNGGAACCTGAAGGGTTTTAATTCGTGTGTAGTGTTTTGCTTGCTAAAAATGAGGTTCTATGCCCTAAATTCAAAAGAGAAAGGATTTCGTGCGCAAAAAGCGCACAGAAAAATATAAAGTTTTTGTGTCAATTCAGCAGTTAAATTTTAATCTACACGATTTCCAAAACTACTTCCAAGTCTTAGCGGGGAGGAATTGTAGCTCAGTGTAACTTAATGCAGCTTTTTTAACTTCAGTGTCTGTAGCCTGATGTAAATGGCTGAAACAGGGAAAAGAAGATAAAAGGTAAAAATAGGCAAGGTGCATTTAAAGGAAATGTTGAACCCATGTTACATTCAGTTTACGAGCCCGTTCCTCCGCGTAATGGTATCCAAATAAACGGTATCTGTTTTATTAAATTGTGACATTGACTTGTACGCCTTCCAAATTTTAAAGTGAATTACATTTCTGTTTTTTACGCCCTAGTCCTAACCAGTCTGTTGAAAAGAAGTACAAACTTTTAGATTTGACTTGCTAATTTAAGCGAGCGTATTTATTTATTTGTTTTATCTGCATAATCCGCAAGTCAGGGTTGAGTTTTTCAGCAAAGTTATGGAAATTATGATAAAAACGGTCTGGTCCCATAATCATGAATTTGTATTGGTAGCACAAACAGTCTTCTACTGCTTATGTCTAACCAATAAATGTCTCAGAAAATGCAATGAACTGCTAAGAATCGTATTGGTAACAAGCTGAAATTATCAGAATGCTTAGCTAAAACTTTGATTACGTCAGTTATTTTGATTTTTAATGCAATACTGCACTTTTTCGGTAATGAAATAACAAAACAGAAAATACAGCGAAAGATGCCTGTGTAATGTATAAGTTGCCCACAACCTCCAAATATTTTCATGCTGTTGTGTCACAAAGATGCTACCATGTGAGTTCCGTCGTCGTTTACATTTCAAACTTCTGAGATGTAAGGTTAGAGACCAACAGTTTAGTTGTTTCAGAGTTGCTCGTTCAGTAAATTTCTATACGTACAGGCAGGACTTCGAAGGCTGTATTGTAGACCAGTGGTCCCAATCTTTTTGTAACCGTGGACCGGTCAACGCTTGACAATTTTATCGTGGTCCGGGAGCACTTTATGATTTTTGTTATTTTTCAACAAGTGTTTGAAGTTACCAGTTTGAAACATCAGATAAGGCTGCTGCAGTAGAGTTTACAGCACCGCTCCACCTTCAACGCTCTCATTTTATGTTCCAGCGCTCTCACTCTATGCACGTAACAGTGCTTCCATGGGAAAAATCGGCCAATCACATGCCCAGATAACGAGTGGTGTCACCACCAGCATACATTTTATAATTTCGCGGCCCGGTACCAACTGAACCGCGGCCGGGTGCCGGCCCGCAGCCCGGGTTTGGGGATCACTCTTTTAGACTATAGCCTAGACGTCTGAGAAGCTAAGGCACAACAGCCAAACAGGATTTGCTTTTGAATCACTAAATTCTACAAAATAATCAATCTTGCTTTGTTTCGATTATCACCTGTAGATTGCCGTGACCAGATCGTTATTACCATCTGATGAACTTGCCGACATAAGATACGAATCTCGTCCCACAGTGAAGAACTCAATGTCCATAGCCCTGCAAATGGTGGTATGGAACGTGATAAACATCCTAAGTTATATTCCAGCTATGTAGCCTCGTGTATATCTTGCACAATTTTATGAAAATAGAAATGTGTTCATGCTTGTACAAGTATCCGTGTGGATGTATTATTAACTTAAGTCTTTGACACATTGCTTAGCAGTCTTGCAGACTTTCCACTTGGCCAATGGAGTTTGAAATGACAATGACACTGCTACCATTATTGAATCAATGCTTTGCGACCTAAAAGAACGCTTTCGTTTATATAAAACACCATACAGATTTTATCCCTTCAGCAATTTAAACACAAATACAGTGGAAACAAATACTATTTTGAAGACAAGGATGCTGATAAAATTCAAAGCTCGCAAGAACCTTCCCCATCTGAAACTTCAAACAAATGTGCGCACGATTGTTACAATTGTTGCGAAGCTGACGATAGCATGCAAGCTAAACTATTATAGTTTTTCTGATCTTATATTACACAGGACGCAGTTTCAGCTCAACACTGTTCTGGACTGAGTTTTGACAAGTATAGCAGAACAGCGTACTTTGCAGTTTATACAACTGACTGAGGCCGTTACGCCCCAGAATTTGCTTACTTTTAACAAACATCGGGCGTTATTTGAGACCAGGGTTTAGGTTTGTAAAAAACAACTTCACATCCTACGCTTTAAGGAAAATAAACCGCAACCTTGAAACATGTTAGCGCAATGAATCCTAACGCGCCAGAACGACATAATCTCCTAATGCGTACGTTGATAGCATGCGTTTACCCATGAGTTGGCAGGTTTTGCAGTTTGACAAACTGTCTGATGTCCTCCTGAAATTCGAAGACAAAAGAATCAACCAAATATGTGTACCGGTTTGGACTGTCATCGTAGTAGTTCGCTACAGCTAAGTAATGCCGACCGTCGATGATAAAATGCTCCCAGTCAATGGCACCGACAGTCTGAAAAAAGAGTAGTGGATCGCTGTATTGTTTTCTAACAGATGTCTGCAAACTGGAGTAGAAAAAATTGATCAACTTCAGTACAAAGTGATACCACACTGCCCACACTGTTAGTTTACTACCTTCTTCCTTGAGCAGAGCACACTCCTGAAAACGCACATTGAGATGCGTACGTCACTTTGGTATTAAACTCTGCGGTCTTAGTGGTAGCTCAAAACAACTGAGTCGCTAGCCCCACAAATCACCAAAGGCACCACAAGCAAGTTTTTTTATACAACAGAAATCACCATTAAAACAAGCTGAAATGCAACGAACATTCTGAACTGCATATATGCATTGCATTTCACGCATATTGCAGCAAGGGGGCGAACTGTTTCATGTAGCCTGTTCTTCAAAATCATTTTTTTCGGATTGTTTTGCTTACGAAACTGTGCACGACGTTTACTGATCTTACTGTCTCATGATAATAGCAAACGTCCATGGCCAACCACTATTTACTCATAGTGAGAGTCTTACTTCAATGTATTGGAACGGTACAAAACGTGACGATCTCCATTTGTAGATGACGCTGTCGAGATGGGTCATAACTCCATTGTAAGAGTTGGCAACGACGAGGTAGTGGTTGGAACCAATTTGAAAATGTTCGAAGTCGTAAGCGCCAATCGTGTCAATCGACTGAAACAAATATTACAGCGTCTACATTACGAGGCAGAGGTGTTGACATTATACTGCATGTTGACCTCGTCACAAACGCAGAATTGTTACAACTGCTGATTTTACATTTATTTTGACAAATGGCCGAAAGTGAACAAATCATTTTCCACACGTTACATGCAAATCTATTTGTTAAAGTCAGCACGTTACGTTTTCGATAAAACACATTAGCCATACCTGATATTTTACGAAACTTCGTTGGCTTGGTTCCCAAACCCATATCCAACTTTTTTCTGTGTGCCCAGTAACTACAAGCAAGTTTTAAGTTCACATTAAAAGTACAAGTTCACTGGTTCGATCCTGAAGAAGCACAATTTTTCACATCTCAAGACCAGTAAACGGCGAATTACAACGTAGGCGTAAGCTAGGCATGCACTGCGAAAAACGGACTTAAAACCATACAAAATGAGTCTAAAATGTAACGATAACAAAAAAACTACCTGTCAAACAATAAATGCAAACTGCAACAATAAAGAACACACTTGTAAATTACGAAGACCACATGCGGGCCCTGCAACAGTGTTAAATAAATACCAAACTCAATAAGATTTTGTTGATTTACTAAATTTTCATTTAAATTTCTTTTTTTGCATTTACGTGTACATGCAAATAAGAACGTCGCTGCTTACGTCCGGCGTAATTGGCACCGGCCAGGTAGTGTTTTCCTTCAATCGAAAAACTCGCCCAACTTCTCGCGGAAAATGTCTGGATGTACTGGTGCACAAGAAATTTCCGTCGCTTACGATCCCACCGGTAGATAGCGCTGCTTGCATCCGGCAAACTATCATTTGTTCCTTGGTTCGCGACGGCAAGAAAATGCTGAAAAGAAAAAGTTATTTTGAAAACTACTTTGTCTTCGAAAAATTTCCACAATGACATATTGAACAAAAGTTTTCCGTTTTTTTATTTTCTGTTGTTTCAGCACAAATCTTAAAACACAAAAGCGAGTTCTTTCAATCTGGATTTTGTAGGAATTTTTAAGTTGCCGGCAAACGCCTGCAACGACGCAGACGCAGTACAGCTTCACAGTAAAAAGCGTTTGGACGTACCCGAAATTTTCAGTTCACCGCTAAGGCAGCTCTCAACTACTTACTTCTCCCTCAATCGTAAAGTGTTCCCAGTCGCGTGCAGTGTCTGTTGTTACACTTTGGTGAGGAATAAAGTTGTTTTTTGTTGCATTCCAGACGTAGATTGTCGAATCCATGTTCCTGCTTCGACCTTGGTTGGCGCTTGCCAAGAAAAGTCCTTCGCCAGGTATTCGGAATATCTCAATGTCCAGAGTCTTGCTTTTTGTAATCAGATTGTTGAAATCAACCACATAGTCGAGTTTTTCTTGAGCTGAAAGACAAAGCATGTCTCTTACAGTTATAGAAACCACGTTTTCATATTGTCAGTTTTTTCAGCTTTTTTCATGAGATACAGGACCAAATCAAAAGTACGAAAAGTACAGAACGAATTCAATGCAGAAGTTGATTTTGGAGGATATACCAAGCACAAAATCAAGGGAATCTACGGCATGGTTACACTTCACCTAAAGTTAATGCGAAGTTCGTGGTAAACAATCTACTTAAAAGTCCTGCATTTTAGTTTCACCGCTTTAAGTCCAATATTTTACTCGATGCTAGCTTTTTCCATTTATTTCCTTCGCACAACTTCAGATGTTGGTCAGTGTTGGTGTACTTGAGCAGTCCTTTGTTCGACTCGTCGCATGTCAAAGGTTGGCGTTCGCCATCGTCAACGTACACCGCTGAGGAAGACCACCCTGTTGCCATAAAAACGTTTGCCAGGCAAAGTCAAGATTTTCTGAACCGGTAAGTTTCGGTGAGAACTTAAAGTTATGGTGTAAACGAACAAGGCCGTTTGAAGCAAAAAAGAATGATCTGCTCTGCTGATTCAGAACAACTAAACCCTGGTAGACCTGTGACAAGCTTAAGTTCTTGCTTGTATTAACTTCTTTTTCAAAATTTAAAACTTTTGCACAAATATAGTGGTATTACAATGAGAAAAATAGAGTCTTTGGAACGTTTTCATCATTGTGCTATTTTATATTTTCCATTCGAATGAAAAACACCGTTTGATGTTACATTACAAGTGTACGGCATTGCACGATCACAATACAAATCTACCTCGACCATAAACTTACCTCCGCTTAGTGTCGCTCTTCCTCCAGGCCAAGAAGGAAATAAAGGCGTTTGAGGTTTGCTACAGAGCGGAATTGACGCGTCGGCTCCAGGGGACAGTTGAACTTGTCTGATTAGACCCTGTCAGATGTTGCACAGAACTAAATTCTGATAGCATAGTTTTTTTGCTATTTATTGCTACACAGTTTTGTGCGCGGGAAAACGCGTTTCTTCCACAGCCAGATATTAGCTATCAAGATTGCAGTTCACGTTTGTATAGCGGTGCGAAGGCGGCAACAGGAAAATATTATCGATTCCCGCGCTGTAGATAAAACGACAGCCACTTCACTGCATCATCGTTTCACAGCGTGAGCTGAATGCCACGCGTCCCGCGGACAAGTGAAAAAGTTCATTCGTCTTTTAAATTAAACATTTGTAAAGGTAGGAGAAGCAGTTCATCTTTCATGACCTGCCACTTAACTGGATCAAGACAGGTGATTAAATCTTCCTCGGGTGGATATTTATGGTTCCGTCAACATAAAAATAGCAAGTGAGCAATGCCCTATTGCGTGTGCTTAATGTTTCGAAGGTCATGTTCACAAAAACAAATCATAGCAGGGAAACAGAAGAAACGTACATTGTCAATAAATTCCCTATACACAAGTAAAGATATGGTTGATTCTTTCGCAGAAAGCTGTTGCATCAGAGTGCTCGACGCATATCAGCAGAGCTTTTCACACATTTTTTCTTGCCATTATTCATTCAAACAACGGTTTTAATAGATGCGGTAACAGCTAAAGATGCTTGGTCTCACGTGTGTTGTGAAGGTTTTTTTGAAAAATGACACATGATTCTTGCTCTGATTGCAGGCAGTGGCGTGACTAGAGGTTTGAGCCAGGGAGGCAAACTTTGCTGATATGCGTCGAGCAATGGCCACCGTTTGGGAAATGCAATAATTAGTTCCCAAAAATTCACATACATTACATATATATGGGCATGGGCGTCGGAAGAGGGTCCAAGGCCCTCCGTGGATTTTCAAAATTTCAGCAACAAAACGTTGTTTTCTTAGTTTCGAGTGCGAAAAATCAAATTTGACCACTTTTGTAAAAATAAAATTTCACTTTGCTGGCAGCAAGGGTTTTTTTTTCACATCGTACAAAACTACGTGACACATTGCAATCAGCAGTCATTGTCGCGTTGCATTACCTGCCACAGATGTCTTCAGCAATCACATGCGGCT
>JGI24158J21664_10005578_pt1 | contig 16459 bp, 11 predicted proteins | sample Ectturendosymbi3_FD_21664 | JGI IMG/M metagenome (IMG submission 21664)
AACATTAGCAGAACACACGAACGAATTATAACACAGAAACGAATTAACAAAGCTTTTCGAATATGACAGGAAAGCTGCTTGCGTACCACCTGAAAAGCCCTTGCGTACCATTAGTGGTACGCGTACCACAGTTTGAGAACCACTGGCTTAAACCAACAAATTTCAGTTTGAAACGTTGAGCAAATTCTGAGTTTCTGCTTTAACCGGAGATTTTCGGTCATGAAACGAACTGAGAAGCGTAAAATTTTTCGGTTTTCGTAGTGATTTCACCGCTTAAGCGGAATTTTCAGGGGAACACGCAAACAAGTTAGTTTTTCTTGAAAAGACGTTCCTCGCTTCAACAGTAGTCATGGAAACACACAGACACCAATTACTTGTTTCTGTTCTGTAACAAACGTTACTTTTTGCCTAATAGGCAAGTTTCGTCCGAGGTTCGCAACAGAATGGAACAGAGCTTATCGCACAAGCTTGTGATTTTGTCATGCTAAGTAGGTTGTTTTTTCACCATGTTTAAAATATTAAATGAAAGTCATGATTGTTGTATGTACGAGTGGATCCTCGTAATGCAGTCCGTACAGTCGATGCTTCTGAATAACTACAGACTAATGCTTCAGGATCAAAAGCATTCGATTCGCGAAGAAGCGAATCAATCAACTTCTGCTTATTGAGAGTATGTTTTAATTTGAGAATGTATGTATCGCTTACTGGTTATAGACGTCGTCACCACTTTCATTCAAAGACATACACGCATGTGTGCCACTTCACAAGTTTCTGCCTTCGTCCATGGTGACCAGCGTGAAATCGCCCAGCTGTGAAACATTTTTGCAAAAACTCGCATAAACTGATTAAACCGCAACTGTATATAAGAGCGTTGGGTGTTGCAATAGTTTTGCAGGAGCTTTTCAGACCAGCGTGGCATGCTCTGGACACCGCCGCATTTTGCGTCACAGGTCAATGAAGACGCAATGAACCATTACAAGGACGTGTCTTCGACCGGTCGACAACTTCTTGGTGGTGCGCTGCACTCCCTCCTGTGCTCAGCAAACAGCGGTGACAGAGTTGCTGCAGTCAACACCCTTTCCTGGCCCAGAAAAGAAGTCGTAGATGTGAACGGCAGTTTGGGTAAGGAAGGTTAATTTAGCGGGACGAGTGGTTGTACGTACATTTTTGATGATGCCGTAAAACAAACGTCTCAAGCATTTCTTGGAACGCTAGCAACCGAACGCTAAATGTGAAAATTCAACTTTGAAAAAAAGCTTTAAAACTGAGACATGTTTTCAGTTTTTGTTGCTGCGCCTGCGATGGGTTTCGCTCAGATCGATGAAGGCCAGACGCCGGTCGAACACTGCTTCATCACTAGCAAGGTGAGAAAGTTCTGCTGTGAGTGCTGCTAAAGCTTTGTTGATACCCTTTGTTTAGAAGGGTCTGGGACCTGTAGTTTAGTGGTTGCCAGTCTTTTGTTCCTTGCAGACCCACGAGTAGATCAATGTTTTCCGCGGACCAACCTGCAAATAGTTCAGTTTCACAAAATGCAGTATCGTGAAATCTTGACGTGATTGGCCAATTTTTATTTCAGCTTCAGACTCAGCGGACTGCATGGAATAGTCCCAGTAGTGCAATTGTTATTTCAACCAATGCCGAAATATTGTTCACCAGTTTTCTATAAGAGAAGGCCGTAGCTAGCCACAGGTTGGAAACCACTGTAATGATGTTTTGCACTTTCTTCAGCGTGTCCGTTTTTCCCATAAAAATGCGAGACTATATCCAATCTCGTACATGCTGTCGCGAGGTCTGCGCCTGAAATTGCTGATAAGCTGTTTTTTCAGTTGCGAACCTCAGAGTCGGTAACAACTCCAGTCACATGTCTCATAGCTTGCAATGCTCTAATTGTATCAAGCGATCCACGAATATGAAATGCTAAGAGCTTTCAGGACGGGCTTCGATTTTATCCACGGGATCTTCCAAAGGTGGATTGCAGTACTGTTTGATGTGAACACCGGTACTCCCGAGCTTAGTTGCTGAAATGCTATACTTCTCAAGAGTTCTAACTTTCTGACGCTCAGCTATATATGTACTTGAAATCAAACGTGTTTGATTTCAAGTGTGAATTGTCAATTTTGAGAGGAGAGAGGGAGTAAGGCAGTGAGTGCAAATTTACTGGGCTCTGAAGAAAGCAACTGGCTTTTTCAGGAAAATGGCGTTGTTTCCATGGGCAACGGTCTCGTGGAATGTTCCGTCGATGCCGCCGGCAGGCTTTGCAGCTTGCTCGTCAAGTATCGCGTCGGCGAAACAGTCTGCAGAGAAGAGTGCGTTCGTCCGGGCCATTACGCCAATCAGATGGTGATTTTCGACGATGTTCCATTATACTGGGACGCGTGGGATGTTATGGACTACCACCTTGAAACGAGGTAATTTGCCAACTGAAAAATTTTAACCTTACACATTTTGACAACTGACCACAAACTGTCATTTATTTTTCTGAAGAACTGTCGCAAAAGAGATTTATTTCCATGAAGCAGGGCGTCGGAAGGGGGAGGGACAGCAGCCTTGGTCTCCTCGATTTTAAAATTTCGCATTTTCCTATTAACCTCGTAGTAGAAAAATATTTTTCTCTTAGTTTCGAGTTGGTAACATGAAATTTCACCACTATTGCCCCTGGAAAACTCCTTCTGACGCTCATGGCAGCCTGTATTGAGGTTTTATCCTTCCTATTATTTCGCTCTACCTTAATGCAATTCAACTCTTCGTGCATTTTGACAGAAGTCCAAAAAAAATCTTAAGTGTTGAAAAATCCGCCATCTCCCGTTTTTTCCCGAGCCTTTCCAGTTCACTCAAACGTAGGTCTTGTTCACAACACACAAGACGCAAATCCGTCACGCGCATCTAGCTTTGAGTTGGTTTCTCGCACAGGCAGCCCGTGAAACAAGTTATCGATCCGCTCCGGATAATCGGCACTGATCCGCTCCGTGTCGCTTGTGAAGTCACAGTCGGTGTCGGTGAGAGAAGCAAACTCACTCAGTTAATATCTCTCGATGCAGATTCTCCAGTGGTCAAGTTCCAAACCTCCGTAAGACATTTTGAAAGTTGTGCTATAAAAGTATTTGTCATTTGTTAGATAAAAAAACAGATGTTTCTTCTCTGTGTTCGAAACGTCTGATGCAAACTTTCCTCGTTAGGTAGTTGCCGCATGCTTTCGTTTAAACACAGCTGTCAAGAGGTTGTGTCGAACCGTGAAACCTGTATGACATTTCCATGACAGAAATCTCTTACTTTTTACGGAAATTTTTTTGTTTAATTTTTAATTTTTTACGGAAAAATTTTTGTGTCTCATTTTTTTCGGAAAAATTGTCATTTGATTTTTACCAAAAATATTTTTTGTCGTTTTTTATTACTCCCACATCACTCTGTCTACCAACCATAGAGATTAAAACCTGGCGCAACCAACAGTCTGCTAACACTGACTTGCAAGGAGCGCACCTCCATATGTGTGTGAACGTGTTGGACTGCCACGGTATGTTTACTTGATAGTAAGAACGACTGTTTACGGCAAAACGTGCGCCTTGGCACGTTGCAGTACACCACCAAGCGCCTGTTTGGCTGCTTGTCAGGGTTTTTCTTAATTTTTTTTGTCGTATTTTCACGCTCTTTCGGGCGTTGAAGGTGAGCTGGCACGAAAGCCACAAGTTCTTGAAAGTCGAGTTTCCGTGGAACGTTCGCACACCCAGAGCAACGTACGAAATACAGCTGGGACACATTGACCGGCCGACACATCAGAACACGTCCTGGGAAACGGCAAAGTAACATTTCCTTTTGGTTAATGTGTCGTCGGCACACAGATTCTTTCATTCCGTACCGTTTTCTCCACGCAGGTTTGAGGTCTGGGCACACAAGTGGGCTGATCTGTCCCAGCACGACCTGGGCGTGGCGGTGTTGAACGACTGCAAGTACGGCTACTCGGCTTTCGGCAACGTGATGAGACTTTCTCTGTAAGCTGCACCGGTTTTTACGTGAAAACGCATTGGGGCGCGTTTTCTTGAGAAAGTTTTTGTACTTGACAGGCTCCGATCGGCAAAAGCGCCCGACGGCAACGCAGATATGGGCGAACACGTCTTCTCTTACGCCGTCATGCCTCACAAAGGTGATTCTTTCTTGCCTTAAACAAGCTTGTCGTCACCAGGGGCGTTCGCAAGTGCTTACCGAACGTACGGTCAATAACGCCTGAATCTGACTCTTGTGCATAGTACTCTGTTTCATCATGTTTTTGTCGAGTCGTTGAACATGTAAACGCAGGCACAGTACGTATACAATAACGTATGATGTGTAGGAGTAATGTACCAGACCACATACAATGACGCCTAGGCAGTGTTGCCTGTGTCTCAACCCCACGAACGGACTTGACTTAACATAGGGTTTACAACTCTTATGCCCGAACGAACTTCAAAGTTTCTCCTACAGCTTTCGTTACACCGTGCGCCAGGCAAGAAGACCACAGTAACCCAGTGTAAGACCATGGTATAACCTGGCCTGGAGTCGAACTGAAAACCTGCCAATAACCACTAGGCTACAGGCTGGTTGAGCTCCCCAAATAAACCAAAGCTGCAGATACCTCTGGCGTCAACTGCTGTGCACAACGCAACATTGCCAAAGAAAGTGTGCTATCCAAGGGCAAATTTGGGAGCGCCAGGCGGCTGTAACCCCAGAATTTTCGTTTGATTATAGGGAAGCTTTTGCTTTATTTTATATACCATGTCGTGTGCCCAAAATAAAATTAATATGACACCAACTCCGAATTTTGATAGTGAAAAAGATCATGAAAATGTGTTTTGATAACCCACCCATGGTGCTGCGTTTGTATCACACTGCACATAATGCCATGCAGACAGTTTTTTTTTTTAAGATTACCTTCCACCTCAAACCGAAACCAAAAGGTCTGGCTGCGANCCTGGTTCCACCTGTGGCTAACTGATACTTTTGTTTGTTAGTGACCATGTGTTTGCNCATCACTCTGCATGTTTAACCTTCGACGAGTCTCGAAAAATTCATTGGTATATGATAGTAGCCAAAAACGTAAAGCTGTTTCAAACCGTATCGTTTGGCTTTTGCCTTAAACGAGATGCGTTGAAATTTCCTCAGGTACATTCCAGTCATCCGGAGTCATACAGCAAGCGTATCAGTTGAACTACCCCCTGCACATTGCGAAGTGTGCGCAAGGCGGGCCAAAGACTTTCGTCACTGTGTCAAGTGAAGCTGTCATTGTTGAAACTTTAAAAAGATCTGAATATCACAAGTACGGTTCCTTTTATTCACTTGTTTCTTTTCTCTAAGAGTGAAGTATGGTGTTTATTGTGGCCAGTTGTGAACATGTTTCCCAATCTCTTACACGTCCGTTCTTGTCAGTGTCACCTGCAAGAACAATACGTCCTGCCAGGATGTTTTGCGCGCTGCCATTTTGCATCGTTTACCGCCTTAACAATCATATTTAATTGAACTTGCAGGAATTCTTTCATACTACGGGTGTATGAAGCATTTGGCAGCACGGTCAAGAACACCAGGATCAGATTTGCAGTGTCAATACGCGACGTTTGCAGGTGAGAAATCTGAGAAGTCATTGCTAGGACCATTTTTCATGACCTATAAAAGTTGATACGACTTAGTTTTCATTTCATAAAACATGACTTTATATGACCAAACAAAATAGGTTTGAGCTAGAATATACAACTAGGCCCGTAACCAGGGGGGGCGCAGAGGAGGCTTCGCCTCCCCGGGAAACATGTGTTGGACATAATTTAAAAAATTTGGGCCCTTCTCAGAAAACTCTTCGCCCCGCCTGGTGTCCCAAGCTGGTTATGGGCCTGTATACAACTACTGTACAAGGAAGCATTAAGGCATAAGAGATGGAGCCCCAAACGGTTTGTTGAAGCTTATAATGACGTAGGTGAACCAAATCACATGGTTCGTTCACCTACGTCTTTGCCAACATTCGCAGGGTGCAGCATAGACGTAGAGATATAAAACATAACGATTTTTGTTTTAAAATTCGTTTCATAGCTTCCTGAAGCACAGAAAAAATAAAATGGCCCAAGTCATTGCTTACGAGATTGTTGTTGTTGTTTCGTAGATGTAACATCATGGAGGACCTTACATCTAAACAAGCAATATGCGATGACGGACGATCCTTCCTTCTTGAACTGAAGCCTTTCCAGTTTGCCACTTTCGTCGTAACGTTGTGACCAGCAGTCCAGTGGCGTGGGAACAACGTTCTCACACTTTTGTCATCTTTTCGTTTGTAGTGTGCAATTAAGTGCTGTTGAAAANGGTTAGTTTTGTGGACGCGTTCCCGCACTGTCCCCCTTCTTGTGATACTCCANATCAAGCGCTTAATTGCAATAAAGATGTTTTATTCTTCCTTCATTGATTTTCGTGAAGCACATGCNGACATCACTGGATTGTAACAAGTACTTGATAGCTTGCTGCGATAATCGACATCCAGCACCTCCCAGACCGTCAGTAAAAAGTGCGCGTTTCGAAAAAAAGAATTGTTACGAATGAAATGTTACTACTACTGTACACTGAGAGAATGGCAATACACGCCGAACAACACAACCTAGTTAGGTAAAAAGCGATGATCGTACAGCAGGACACCACCCGCCACCAAGTGAAGAAGCAGAAAAAGTAAAACGCAGCGCCTTCGTTCTAGGACTGCCCCTCGTCATCCGCGTAGGCGTCGACTGGCGGGCAAGTACAAACGAGATTCTGGTCGCCGTACACGTCGTCGATTCTTCCGACAGTCGGCCACACTTTCAGTTCAGGCTGAACGTGAGGCTGTGAAGAAAAAAGGTTCGAAAAGATTAACTCACCACGGTGGAAGTACGTAGGAATCAACGCGGCATTTCAGTTTTTCAAGTGACATTTACGCATGCTGGTACTTACCAAGGGGTACGCCGCTTGCGTTCGCGAATACGGTCTCGTCCACTCGTCAGCGCTGATGCACTCCAGCGTGTGGGGTGCCATTTTCAAAGGGTTGATTTCGCGATCCAACTTGCCTGCCTCGATGTCATCGATTTCTTGTCGAATTGCTGCAACGTAAAATCAGACCCGATCTTCACCAGTGCTGTTCAAGCCATTGGTTCAACTTACACTGACTGGGTAGTTTTTTTAACTGAAATGCATTGCCTTCAAAAGGCGTGCCAGATTAGTTATTTCCTGGAACCTTCTCGGCCAGGGGCTCAAACACGCGGCCATCGGGTCGCATTTGGCCCGCGATGCTTTTTGGGACAAAAGTTATTTAGTTTATTCACCGGTGTTTAAAAGTGCTCGGCCAGCGAGTGAACAAATCCCTTTCAAACGAGTGTAGAGGCAAACAAACGATTTATCTGCAACTCACGACACCTTTCGCAGTGCGTCAGCGTCACGCCCCCCCCCAAGTCCTCATTTGGCCCTCGGAGCAATGTGGGTTTCAGACCCTTGTTTTATGCGGTGCGTCGCCCCCTTTGACTTTCAATCGCCGCAAATATCTCTTGTTTCATACACACTTCGTTTTCAAGTTAGGCGCCCAACTTCCTTGAACCATGCAACGTGCATTAAAAAAAGTGCAAAACGGATATGGTACCAACTTCTTTTTCTTCTGGTAAAGTACATGCATATCGGTCCCCAAAAAAACCAACAACACGAATTGTTTACACTTTTCTAAAATACAGCTCGCGCAAGATTGACGCATGAAGGACAAAACCAGACAAACACAAATCTAACAACGAACGATGTGCGACGCTGACCTATGAGCGAGTCGCAGAAGCGGTCCAGCTCGTCCTTGTCCTCGCTTTCAGTCGGTTCGATCATGAGTGTGTTCTGCACCGGCCACGACATCGTCGGGGCGTGGAACCCGTAATCCTGAAAGCACAACATCTGCGGCGTCTTGCGATGCTGACACGGTTTGCAGGTGGCCCTTTGCACCACGCGTTGCGGAGACGCAAGAGCGCTTCATGCGGAAACCATACTCCCGAGCGGTGTCCCGCTTAACACTGACAGCGTGTGCCATTGCAGCGTGAGCGATCTACGCAGCCAAGTATGACAGAACTGAACTTATAAACCCGTTATTCAACCCTCGCAATACTTCCAGCGGTGCTGGAAACTGCGCCAGCCGTTCACACACCGGCTACAACAAAAGCGATATGCGTTGCACGTCCAATACAGGAAGCACTTAGTTTCAAGCCAACTTTTCGCACGAGCAGCGATGGCACACCAAGTTGACCTGCAATCGTTTGGCGATGTCGGCGCATTCGACGTTGGTTGTTGCTTTGAAAACGCTCGTGTCGATGATGAACTCGTGTGCGTTGAACCCGAACTTGCCGCGGAAAAGAACCTTTGAAGTTCGGTTTGGCTTTAGCAAAGGGCAAAAGTTTTGCCACAACACGCAAGAGCAGTTTACCCACGTTTTCTAACTAAAGCTATATCTCTTATTTATACAGGAGCAGAAAAACAGGCGAGCTTGACGAATTTTTTCTTCTTCGTGGTGAATATCGCGCTCAAGTTTCCTTTCACCAAACGTTATCATACTGCAGTGGGAAATTTATAACTTAAATGAAGGTAATATTCAAATTTTCCAGGTGTGTACAAACAAATTTTACGTGTGGATGGGAACGGAATCTACAATCAATTATTGAAACGATAAAATTAACATACCAGCGGGCCTTACGATGCGCTCAGAACCGTTTTTAACACACCTCTAAAAAAATTGAGGTACAAAAGAACGTAAGGTGTGTGCTCACCTTGTAGTGATTCTTCAATTTCTCAGCCATGTAATTCGCGTTCAAAATAGCAACTTTCGAGGCGTCTGTTAAACCTTCTGCGCCCATCATCTAATCAGAAATACAGTAAAATCAGAAATTCATCGGACAATGGAAACCACCATGCAAGAACTACCAAACACAGCTAAACAATGTGTTGCGCTCTATCTTGTCACAGCCGCAGTTCTATAGAACTAAAAATCTCCTCTTTATAACAAATCATGCAGTGAAATTTTTAGATGTACTAGAAACTTATCAGAAATATCAACCAACAAAAAAGATGATACAAATCGTCACCTTTATGTATGCCCATGATATAGGCAAGATGCAAGCCGAACCCCAAGGGGCAGCACTCACAACACCGAGGGGTCTGGCGTCAGGATTTAGGCACTCCATCGGAGGTACAACAGGGTGCGTAGGCAAGAATGGCACAAGATGCTTCTTAACGCCGATTGGGCCCATTCCGGGCCCACCACCGCCGTGGGGTATGCAAAATGTTTTGTGTAAGTTCAAGTGCGAAACGTCGGATCCGTAATCGCCGGGCCGGCAGAGTCCAACCTGGTTCACAAAAACAGCATTGACATATCAAAATTCAACACCGGTTAAGGTTGTATGAAGCTAAGTGAAAGGAGAAGTGAAGTGATCGCGTTAAATGATTACTGAGTGACTTTCGCCAACAAAAGGTTGCCTTAACTTTAAGCGCCTGCGGTGCTAAAATATTATTATTCTATTGACATTTCCATTCTATAGATTAAAGTCTGAACAATGGTTTTTTGTGACCCTGAAAGACAACGCGTGATCAAGCAAGGACGTCAAGAAAGTATGGAATATCTGCCACGACGCCGGAGTCCCACAATACTGTGCAATCGCGTGCAAGCTCGTTTACCTGCGCGTTCATGTTCGCCCCGTCGATGTAAACCTGTCCTCCCAGCTCATGGATAAGATCGCACGTCTCGTGGATATCCTCTTCGAAGACGCCGTTCGTTGAAGGATACGTGAGCATGATGGCCGCCAGCTTGTCAGCGTACTTAGTGGCCTGCACGCGAAACAAGCGTTAGTCTGCTTCATCCGGGAACATACATTGCTCAAAAACATGACTTTGTGCCAAAAAGTGAGAAAACGCAGAAATGGTGGCTTCATACACAGTTTCACACACATTTACACGTTTTGAACCGAAGGTCGAACAGAGAGGATCAACCACAAGAAACAGCAATGGCATTAGAAAAAAGAGTCTACAAGCAATACAACTACAAACATGATTGCTGTCGTGAGACGACGAACAAGTCTGATTGTAGGTTCCACTTTTGCAAAAGCGACACCACAATCATCAGAAGATGCGCACCAACGACTGTAGATCGTTTATGTCCACTGAGCCGTTCTTGTCCACTTTCACAGGCACGACGCGCATGCCGCACATCTGGGCCGAGGCGGGGTTGGTCCCATGGGCCGAGGTCGGGATCAGGCAAACCGTCCGCTGGTTTTCTCCTTTCGACTGCAGGTACGCCCTGATGGCGGCCAGGCCGGCGAACTCCCCCTGAGCACCGCTGTTAACAACATTTCGGTGAAAACGTAGAACGATTTCTTTCACAAGAGCCGCATCTTTTGTCTTATTTGTTTGTTCTATTGATGTTTGCAAAGGTTGAAAACCTTTATCAATACCGTTATTTAGTTTTCAAATTATCTATTAGATTTACAACACAGAGCAACACTTAGAACTCTTGCCAAGTCGCAGAAGCAACTAGATTCATTTAATGGAATTTCGCTGACGTTGAAAACAGCTGCTTTTCGAAATATACAATGCGATCAAATTTAAATCACTGGCTGTTGCGTTTTTAATTCACGAAACCATTGCAAAAAGCAGGGATTCAGCGACTGCATCGAATTGTTTCGGCTGGCTTGCACCTCCCCAACAAAGTTTAGAGCAGGGGTGTGCAACATTTTTGTCGGTGGGCCATATAACTAACTTCCGACATCTAGTTGGGCTTTAGTTTTTTAACATAAACTGTCGGATTAGGATTTTCATGCATGATTGGGGAAAAATCAGAGTGTTGGCAAGGGCCACACTAAATGGCTTGGCGGGCCGGGTTGTGGCCCGCGGGCCGCCTGCTGCACACCCCTGGTTTAGAGGTATCTTTCAGGAGCGAAGCTTACGCTTACAGCGAAAGCGTTTGTTTCGGGTCTAGGGCTGACTTTATAAGCCACAGCTTCTGTGAACGCACCGCCATTTCATCAAACGGCCATTTCCAATTCTACAACTCGTGATTCCCTGTGCGGCGATTTGCTTTCTTGCATGCTGCGTGACATGTCACGTGACAAGCACCGTGGTCGCCTCATGCAATCCTAGCTAAGCCGCGAGCATGTCTTTGCCTGTTATCATTTCATAATCAGTGAAAGAAGGGCATGTATCGTAATTTCTTATAAAATAGAATTGAAAACTGCGCAAACACTTCCACGCGCAACAACCCCCGTTACGTGAATCTTACGCGGCTCCAACCAGCCACGACTGCCAATAAAAACGCTCGAAAAAGCGTGGACCAACTAACTGGATTGACCGCAAAACGTAAGTGTCGGCAGTTAAGCGAAAAGTTGCCTCGCAAAAAAGCAACCAACCATTTAACCTTTTCACTCGGCCTTGGGTTCCAAAAGTAGCGGGGTGTTAAGAAAAGAAACTCAAACTACTGGACCAGAGATCACACGAGTCAGCATTCGCCAGAAGCGGCACATTCCTCTCAATTGGCGAAACGCTTACACAGCGAAACGCATTGCCCTGATCTAACCGGATGCCGAGCGCCACGCGTTTCCTTATTGAGCGTATCCTGCATTACCGTGAAACCACACGGCTTATCCTCAAACCATTAGGAGGTCGCAACACACGCCTCACCTGTTTGGCTGAAAGCATATGCTGTCGTAACCGGTGATTTCGCATAAGTCTCTTTCAAGCTCCTTAAACAGTTGTTGGTAGCTGAAACACAGATGTGCAGTCGGTGATAACGAGGACCTGCCGCTGGTAAACTCGTGCTAGTTCCCCAAAACGACTGGTCAAGTTTCTAACTTGGGTTCTTTACGTAGCGTTTTTCTCCGATTGTATTGGCAAAAGGTGACCTCATCGACGTAGGAGCGAACTTTAGCCAAGTTTTGCGACTGCTCGACGCAGTTATACAACAGTCATCTTCACGTTCGTTTTGGTGCAAAGCCAAGAGTTGCCAAATCAAGTTCGATAGCAAGAAACCAGCGACGTCTACAGGTAACTAAGTAAGCAACAGTCATGTAAGATCTGGCCCAAATATCACGAGCGAAATTGACATTTTTCTTGCACAAAAAAACAGCAGTACCCTCTGGCCTGATCCAGGGGGACGAAGGGGTGAATGTTGGAAAACTCCCGCCAGGTAATTGGTTCCATTTCAGCAGTGGCGTTCAGCTTCATCGTGCAGGACCCGAGTGGAATCATGGAATGCACCAACGACACGTCCTTGTTCTCGAGTCGCTTCATGTACCGCACAATGTTCGTTTCTGATCGATACCTGTAATGTCGTGACGCGTTTACTTTAGCTTGCGTTAAAAGCGCATCAGCCGTTGATATTTTTTGATTGTTTTGAAAATAACGTTTTTGTGAAAAAGAATAAACGATAAGGTAACACTTTCAAACAAAAAAAATTTTTCACAAGTCTGTACTGTGCAAATAATCGACCAACTTCCATTTCAACAAAGACAAACCAAGGCCTAAGTTTAAACCTTGCAACAAAAGAAATTTAAGCAAACATTGTCATAATTTTCTAAAGAGTGGAATGAAAACATGATTGAATTGCTTGTACAAATGTTTATATTGGTTTGAGACCGCTGGCTCTTTGGCAGACAAAAAATACATCCATATTTAGCAGTTCGGATCCAAACATTGTCAGTCACGCACACCGTCGCGTCAGGTTACATCACAAACAGCGGTTCAGTTTTTTCGAATGAGTGGCGCTGAAGGCAGTGGGTTCGAGCAACAAACTCAATTCCAAGTAAAAAGATCGCTGCACAGTCTGCGCTACCAATTGCAAAAGTAACTGCAAACAAGCTTGAAGTAGTGTCGCACGATCTGCTTAGTATTAGTCGCTTAGGTTATATCGTTTGCAATTTTTCCTATAAAACGCAACTGGTACTGGAAATCTTCTTCAACTTGTCAAAACGTGCACATATGGCAGGAAGCAAGCTACCACTAGGAAAACATGCGTTGCGCAAAAAACGTGCCAAGCAGGTATTAGTCACGGGTCGGCAAACGTTTTGGACTTCCAGGCCATTTCAGAGGTTCAAGAAGACACACTAAGCCGGAAGAACATGGAGTCCAAGGAATATTTTGTTTTGCTAAAAAATGCCATACGATCAATGGGAGACATGATGTTGCATGCACTTAGAGATGTACTATAAGGTTCCATTGATGAGGAGTTCGCCAATGAAATGTCATTAGGTGACCGTCAGTCAGCTGAGAGCAAAGCTTGTTCATACAAAACTTCAATTTAGAAAACAGCTGTTCGCAGGAGTCCGTGCTGCCAAATATGGCGATCACACGCTTGGTGTGGGTGAACAACACAGGAATCTGAGCATGTGGATGTTGACTGCCGGGCTGGAGCTCTAGCTGGGCCGGATATTGCCGACCCCTGTTTAGGCAAATCCTAAATAGGTTCAGCAAAATTCATTTTATGACTGAGCAGAAAATAACAGATGTTGTACCTGCGAAACACGGAGTGCGTCAGAAAGTCTGTTGTCCGCTTGAAAGGCGAGTCAGACACTTTGTTTTCCAGCTTACCATTCATTTCCTCCGCCAATGCAGCCTGAAACGGCATCCACAAAGCAAAATCGCTGAAGGCGCATGTTTTGAAACTTAAAACGCAGAGGCAGCACAGCGGTGGCACTTTTTGCGCAAAATGTGTTCCAGTTATTCAAAAGTGAAAAAGAAGGAAACGTTTTGTGATCCTGAAACGCAGGCGCGCCTGCTAAGAAATGTACAGCGAGGATCCGAACGGCCATTTGACCAGTAAATGGTAAGAAAGTAAATGAAGTTCGGGTAAAAAATAAAGAGGGGAGAAAAAATAAACAGGGTAGATTATTATGAACAAGCGCGCACATGTATATAGCCAGCAAGGCTGACACTGAACGCACATTAAGGCAAATTTATTTGAGTTCACTATGTTTTGATTTTGTTTGTGGGGTAAACGCATGACCGAGCAATCAGCAACATTGTAAGCCCGACAAACAGCACAACAAAAAGGTTATAAGACGATCGCGACGTTTGAGTAACAGTACGATAAGAAAATCACGAACAGTGGTTCCAGCACCGGCCTTGCCATCTCTAGGCTAGAACACGCGTAGCGTTAACTGTGACTCAAAGTTCAACGTACCGAAGTCTTCTCGCAACCGAACACGTACAGCAGATCGTCGAGATCACTCTCGGTCACAGTCTCGTCCAACGCACACCCGATCTGCGTCACAAAGCATTTGACCCTGTCGCAACGGGCAAGTAATGTGATAGCGAACCGTAAGAACCATCAAATGGTTTTTATTACACAAGACGCAAAAGACGTCTCAGGCAGGCGAAAAACCATGCACAAAAATTAATACGCTCATTCGTGCTCAGCGCAAAAAAGCGAAGCAGTTCTAAGCTAAAAATACTTTCTTAAGCGGAACTTCCGCATGAAACAGTCAAAATCGGTCACGAAGTCGTGTTTTTAACAAGAGGAAAAAGCCTCATCATCCACCACTTAGTCAAATCGGTCAGCGTGGTGACTTACTCGACCGTCATTATAAATCCGCAGGTTGATTTTCTTTTCTCCTGCCCTGCGGTAAATGTCGTGCACTCCCGATGTCAGATGCACCATCACCGTGTCGAAGAAGGTTGAATGGACTAAGAAATGACCGGCCTGCCGGATCCCTGCAAGTGAAACACACGCCTGAAAAATGATTGCAGCCTCTGAAACAAAGGCTCGAGTTGCCTGCTGTGCAGGCCAGCACCGCTTTGAACATGCTATAGATGAACACAAGAGATGCCTGTTAAGTTCTCAACAAACTTGCAAAACCAAGCAGTTCATTAACGTGGCTCGTTGCAATAGAAGCGGAGGAAAGGACCGAATTTTGTTTTTAAAGAAGCCACTAGCTGGATTCTTTTGCTTTCCATTGGTTTTATCGAAGCAATGATTTTCTCCACCTCAGTTCAAAACAAATTTGAAAGTGTCTACGACAATCGCATACGACAATGACAGCGGCTGTCAGCGTGTTGACAAAAGTTGTTAAGCTCGCAATAAAACTCGTGAAACAACTCGCGCCATTGTTGGTGGTAGAGAAAGTGTGACAATGACAAACAAATCATGAATACAAAACAAGTAAGCAGCCGCACTGTTTTCAATTACACGACTGCGCTGCGGGTATCCTGATTTTTGTTCGAAGAAAAGTGCTTTTTGATGAACTTTGTTGACCTCGTTTTTACAGATAGCAGGGCACGGGTAGGCTTGCAGCGTTTATTGAACGTTGAGTTCAGTACTGCGTCCGAACACAGCCTCCGCCGTGAAAACAAAGCCGACGCGATTTTTGTTACACACGAAGGTCGGAGCGGCGGACCAAAGTGTGAGGGGAGTGTGAGGTCTTTAATAAAAACTTCACCGCGCAGGCAAAGCGCTCGCGCAAACAAAAGTTCAATTGAAAGAGCAACAAGGAAGGACGTCTGTGATGAAAGGGTCGTTGCTTTCGCCAATGGATAAACAGCATCGGCTTACACCAGCAAAGTACCTAGAGAGCGCTCGAACTCGCACACAAAATTCGAGGTTTGTATTTCGTCTGCAATGAAAAATCCACTGCCACATATTAACGTCGCCCTCACCTTCGGCCAGAATGAGGGTGGCGTTATGCACGCGGTTGGCCAAATGTGTGATACCTTCCGCACCGTGGTAGACGGCGAACATGGCAGACAAGTTAGCGAGTAAAGCTTGCGCCGTGCATATGTTCGACGTCGCTTTGGCGCGTCGAATGTGCTGCTCTCGCGTTTGCAGAGCGAGACGATACACTTTCTTGCCGTGGCTGTCTCTGTGATAAACGACGTCGGGTTCAGCCACGCAGCAGTTGCAGCGAACCAACGCAAAGTCACGGAAAGCATTTCTTCTTTTATACTTTTATTCGGGTCGGCGCAAGTTCCAAAATACGACCAGCACGCAGCTACCGCGGGTTGACAGTCTACAACAGTGGCTTTCAACCTTTTTTTGCACCGCGACCCATTATAGCAACCCAGGATAAGCCAGCGACCCCCCATCTGGAATTCGAATAAGGTAAATGTTAATGTATTCAGCTGTGCACGTAAAATATCTACCCGCGACCCTCCAAAAATTGTTCACGACCCCTCTGCGGGTCGCGACCCCCAGGTTGAAAACCACTGGTCTACAAGAAGTTGGCAAAGCGGTCGCGAAACTCGGTAACTACGACACAAGATACAGCTTTGGCTTTGAGATTTACAGTCGTGAAAGTCGGAGATGAAACGAAGGCATTGCGACCAAAAATGTAAATCGCGGGCAATAAAAACAGGATATTTAACAGGCATGACGCACGCATGCGAATGTTTAATTGGGTGTAAACGAAGCAAAGATGAAAATCTACAGTAGACAAAACACGGCTACTGACCATAGGCGTCGGAAGACTTTTTTCCTGGGGGGGGG
>JGI24158J21664_10005579_pt1 | contig 16459 bp, 15 predicted proteins | sample Ectturendosymbi3_FD_21664 | JGI IMG/M metagenome (IMG submission 21664)
CAATAAGTGTTGGGTACATGAAAAACAAAATATGTTTAGTAAATGAGAAAAGTATTTAATTCTAGAAAAAATAGAAAAAGGTGTAGTTTCACAAAAGGTCATGACTTACGTGAACTAGCCACTTATTTCTCAGATAAATATAACTGGTGTCATGTCATTGACACTGCACCTCAGCTTTACATGATTGTGGGCCTAGGAATTAAACTGAAGTCAATGTCCATGAGGTCCTGGAGGTGGATATTGCTTCGTTTGCCTCAAAATCTTGGTATTGTAGTGAGGGTGTTCCTCAATAGGGCAAATATGGGCTTTGTCCTTCTGTATGTCATGACAAATGCATATGACTCCCTGCGTTTTTCAGCTATGTTTTCTGCCAGTCTTTTGTTGACTCTGGTGCTGTCCCACCACTTTTTGTAAAGACAGAGATTGAATGGAGACTTTTCAATGTCAATCACTTTTTGGTTGTACTTACCCTAATCTTTAATGTTGATAGATCTCTGCTAAGGACGTCCCAGAATATCACTGTGAGGTAGGATTTGTGATCCTTATGTCAAAAGAAAGTTGTCTCACAGCTATTCCACAGTCCTCTCACAGATATCCAACCTGTATTGTCAGCAGTGTTGACTTTTCTCAAGTTGTTTTCGTTGATTGGCAGAAGTGTGAGTTCAATCTGAACATCTCTGCAGACCTTTTTTATTATCTGTACCTTAGTCTCTCACTGAGTTGTGCCTCGTTGAAGTGTAGCCACCCAGTTTGCAAATGAGGCTGTGATCAACAAGTTTGTCTCTCCACAAGCATGCACAGTGGGTGGGTATGCCTTTCACCTTCCATCCATATCTTATGCAGATGGCATCCGTGAATTCTTGTTTGTTTAGTACATATCTAATCACTTTGATTGGAAAGGCTGACAGCCAAGAAGATGCCCCTTTTTCCATTGCTCCTTTTATGAGTTGTTGTGACTCAGGAGTCAGTTCTTCTAATACAGAAGTTCATCACGGCTATTTCGGCATTTTGCGTTCTTCTCTTGTCATATTCTGTTCTTTGTGTGCCTGGTATGTTGTTGGTCTGAGGGGTTGCAATCAAGATCAAGTGTTTAAGCGTAGATTTTGTTAGTTTAGCTGTGATGTGAGTAGCATGGTCATATTCAGTCTTGGCGGTTTCTTGAGGATTTGTCAGACCTAGCCCACCATGCCTGAGAGGAAGAGCTAACATTTGTCCTTCTGCATCACTTACCTCTTGTCCTATGAGAGTATGAATCAATTGTTCTATGATAACATTTTCCAGTGGTACAAATAATTCACTCATATCCGGCACTGTTTGGAAATGGGTCCATCAGGACCACAATCCTATGGTCAATGCTGAGTATGCTGCTTGAGGATCATCTTGTGCGTAATTTGAAAGCAGCTGAAGGTCTTTCACCCAATCCTCAACTTTGTTTTCAATGTATTGCTCCCTGAATGATTTTGTCCCAATTACCGAACCAAGGAGCCATTTACTTTCGACAAAACTGTATACAGTTCAAAGAGGTTCGAATGGTGTCATGTGACAGGCATATCATATATTAAAAAAAGGTCTGCCTGCAGACCTATAGCCACTGCCTAGCTGAAAAGCAGCTGCCCAAGAAATACTGTTGCGCATCTTTAGGTGGATTTTTGTAATCTACAAGAATATTAGAATATTATTTTGACACCCTATGTAGATTTCTATTGTATAAGTTTAAGCAAAATTACACAATAGTGTTCGTTGTTCACAAACCTACAAAAGGTGTCAAAATCTAGAATAGATTTTGTGGCAAGCACGTACGTAATTTTACTTTAAATTTACAAAACTATCATTGGCAAAGTCAAAATTCATCATTTGAATTCTACATGGTTTTAAGTATAAGGAATATGTCACATGAACAGGTATTGCCAAGACTGGTGATTCAGTTATCATTTTTTACTTCATTTTTAGAAATGTTCCTTGTTGGAATTATATTAACTTTTGATACTGTACTCTTCAGTGAGGCATCAATCAAAATGCTACACACAAACCCTTTTGCGCTGACAAGCAATAACACTTGATTTGACATTTATTTGCAAAGTCTCACGTCATGCATGACATCTCATGGGAATACATGCTTGTATGTAAATAACATCTCATTTGCATCTTGGAAAACAACATTTCAAAGCAATGAATCGAAAAGATGTTATTCATGAAATGGAGTTGAAACAACAAATTGTAGATAATATATCATTTATGAAAAAGGGAAGTGGCTATAGGTCTGCTGGCAGTGATGCAGTTCAGATAAAACGCTGAGTTTGTCACTTTAGCTGCACTGCCATGATGGAACCGATTTGTGTTTACTTTTTTGGTTGAAGGTTTGGGTTCAGTAAATTACTAGCAAGTGTAATGCAGTCTAGCACACAATCATCATGGACCCAGCGTCAGACATTACATTAGTGTCATGTTACGGGCGGCGGATTAATTATTTTTAAAAAATGAAGGTTTGCTGGTGGACCTGTAGCCTTGGTATGTCTTAGTAGAACCATACTAAATCTGAACGTAAGCTGTAAATCTGAACACAAAATTTGAAAACATTTGAAAAAGTAAAGAAAGACTAGTCCCATGAAAAGTGCAACCGTTGCTACAAAAACAAAAGCGCCAAGGTTGTGAGAGCCAAACCAAAAGTGCCATTAAAGTCATAAACTCAGCATTTTATTTGAACCGCCTCATTGTTGGCAGACCTAAGAGACATTTCCTACCAAACCTAGTGCAGTCTATTGCACACTGATCGTGCGTTACTGTCACGTTACAGGCAGCAGATAGTAAGTTATTAAATAAGAAGGTCCACTGGCGCACCTGTAGCCACTATCATGAAAAAAATCACATGAATCATTTTTAATTGAAAGAAGTGTCTAGCGGTATGGCACCATATGGGTGGTTGTGTGGCTAACTGTATGGCACTTTCACTCAGGCATTTTGCAAAGTGAGTTGTGGTTTGTAATATATTGTACATAAATATGTAACAGCTGTATGAATATATCATACAAAGTATGAATATAATATATCATACAAAGTATGAATATAATATATCATACAAAGTATGAATATAATATATCATACAAAGTATGAATATATCATACTGTACAAGGCCTTCCAAGGTGTTAATTCCACTAAAAACTGCAAGGTTTGTAAATGTGTACATTTGCTTATGATTTTAATATGAAAATACTAAGTTTTGCTTCTGACCTGTTGAACAAGAGGCTAGGCTCAACCCTTTGCACAAAGTTTTTAGACTACTTGAGAAAAAGGATTTAAGAAATTATCATTTACAAATCAGTTTTTTAGATTTAGTTTGAATTTTCAGTGATATTTATACTGTGCGAGCAGGAATGCTTGAAATACAGATGATTCCAGTAAACACTAGAACTATTGAGGGCGTCATTTTGACCATTTTTGTTTTTAAATGTAAATAAAATTGTTTGTAAAAAAGCAGGCATGGTGGAGCTTCTCGACTTTTCATAAATATTATTCAAACACAACCTGAAAATTTGAAGAAAAATTTTCATTAATAAGTGTTTTATGACCACCGGGACCCTGAACCACCAGACAGGGTCAATGACCCTTTGCAAGTAAGAAACATTTAAATGTTTGCTTCAAAGCTACATACCCGCAATGGAGATTTTCCGCACCTGGTCTTACAGCTGTGAGTTTGACACTTCACTCACACCTCAGTTAGTTTTAGCTCGGTGGTTTTCAACCTTTTTCGTGCAGCAACCCAATCTTAACGACACCCTTCTGCAAATTTCCAGTCAGATTTATGCAATGCAGTTGTGCTTGCACAATAAAAAATCACAATGACTAATGTTGAACAAAGGCTCGTTTATTACATTCATGCACATGGCAGCATCAGTGAGAGAGACCCATGCTGTATGCAAATCATTCCACATCACAACTCACTGAAAGCTAGAATAACTCCCAAGTTAGTTACCGCATGCAGATATCTAATTTACAAACACAGCACATTCTTACATCACAAAATTATTTGTGCATTGCCAAATGCAAGAGTACTCTGTACTGTAATGGTCATAATCACACTTCAAATGATTTTGAATGAAAAAGTAAAGCTATCATTTTTGTCAGAAGATCCTATTATTTTGGCTGAAACAAAAGATGGTTTTCATATACGAAATGTAAAATGGAGAAGGAAGTAATTATAAATATTTTTATTAAAAGCTCTTGCAGCCCCTAAAAAGGCAAACGACCCCTTGGGAGTCATGACCCCCAGGTTGAAAACCACTGGTTTAGCTTCACATCCTCATTTTTCACTTCCAATTTGAAGTTTAGTCGACATGTGAAACGAAAAGAAAAACTACATACTGCTGGTAAGATCAAAACTCAAGATTACAAAATTGAGCCCAATTAGAACCCCTCCACCAAGCACAGCTACAAAACTGTTCAACAAATCCGATCGTAAATGGCCATATATCGACTTGTGCACAGGACTGAAGATGTGTAACACACGAAACTAGTTTCCTTATGCAATAAATTGTGATTGATTCGCTTGGTGTCGATCACTGCTATGACTTAACTATTATTGCTGAATGATGAGTGCAAGCTTGAATCATTGCCAGAAGATGGGAGCAGAACCAGGCAGGAGATTCCTCAAACAGCCTGCTGCAAAGCTAGAGCCTGTAATTGCTGGCCTATTTTTGTAACCACTTTATCTGGACTAAGTTTTATTGAAGTGCTGGCTACCCAAAGTCCATTTCCAAATGTTAGTCTGTCAGAATTGTTAAATAAGGGGTTTTCATTAAATCAGGCCAAACAGTGCTATTTCACATGGCCATAAAATTTTTTCAGATATGGTAACTTGCTGGTCAAGATATTTATAGGTTGAATTTCACATTTATTTCTGTATAATCTGTCTTCATTTGGACATCCGACAGTTCAACTTGAAAATAAGGTGGTGCTTCGTATTGTTTTTTTTGCTGAGACATTTCAGTCATTCATCCTATAACAGTATTAAAACTCGCTGTAACAGTATTCACTACCCTACTGTTTCAGACATGACTGAATTGACTTAAATTTTTTCAGTCATTTCAAAAAATATTTGCTCTATGACCAAAAAAACAGCTTTGCCAACATCTGCGAAGCAAACCAAAACTTCAATAATCTCTTACTTAATGAAGACATTGTTAATCAAACTTCCATGCTGGAATTGTATCAGGTTGTTGAATATTACATCTAATTTGATTTTATTTGACATCAGTTATTTCTTACCCAAAATTTCAATCCTGCTGCTACTCTCCAAATGCAATAAACATTTGCATGTACTTGTAAGCTAATGACAACAATAGTATTTTGAGTGATAGTTGAGCATGCTGCTGTTGTGATGCAGCAGTTTCAGCAAGTTTTAACAAATCAGATTTGCATTATAAAAACAATAATATTTGGTACAACAGAAAGTGAACAATACAGTCAATTGGGATCTGAAGAGGTTGAAAGATTTTTCCAGTCCTGCAAAAATTCTTGCCTCACGCTGATTTGCACTCTTCAAAAGTGGACTTTGAACTCGTATGTTAAATGTAACATGGTTATGGGTCAAGCTGTTCATTGTGTTGGAGCACTTTTGCATCACAAGGAATGAAGCTGAAGCAATTGAACACGTTTTGATGTCTATAAGATGCCAGCATGCTTTGCAAGTTTAAAATGTCACTCAGTAAAGGGTTGGCTATGTTGCAGGATGTTTTGTCAGCAGTCATGAATCTCCAACAAAGAATTGTCATTTCTTGCCCTGCATCAAGATACTCAAAAAAACTCCACGTTATCTTCAGCTGACCAACACCCTCATGCATTCATTGCATTCCCACACTTGTTCAACAAATCTAGATAATTGAATTAAAAGCAGCTTGCTTTACAGTAACCCTCATGACCAAACAAGTGATGCACATTATATAGCTAGGACACCCTAGTATTATACATGACCCCATAGTAAAAATCTTCAGCATTTTCAATATATGCAAATCATTGCCTTATATTGCAGACCATGCTACATTTGAAAAACAAATGGGCTTGACTCTTGTGCTTGTTGGCTTGTCAATTTTGTTCTGTAGTCATTTGTCTTTTAAACCTACAAAATATCCTGCTGGTGTAGGGGTGGGTTCGGCAACCTTTTTTGCAATATGGACCAGTTAAGCCTGACATTATTTTGCATACTAGACATGAATAAAATAACGAATGTTTGGTGCATGCTAATTTATTACAACTTATAAGTCATCATGACACCGAATCAGATCTGGGTGTGTTTTGCTGCAATATTGTTCCCACCCAGGGATAATGGTAGTCAATGTCTCCCGCAGTGTGTTCCTTATGACCAGCCTACTTAGTGAGTTTGTCTTGGTTGCTGCAATTTTTGAAGAAATTAGGTCTTGGTTCTGCATGGCCTGGTAACATTTTCACAGACTGGGCCACACTCGGGTGGTTTCTGACCCCTGGTGTAGGGTATGTGCGAATTTCACGTGGCTGTATATTAACACATAAAGTTATAGCAATATTATGTTGATTAGATGTTTGATGCTGCGCCCAGCATTTCTGTTAAACCTATGGCGAGTTTTATAATAGATTTCATAATTTGCATTGTTTGTAGGTGTTAAAATGCAGATTTTCCTGCGCTCTCAACAACTGCACTGTGTGCAAGCTGAGCAAAGTGATGCAATCTCATCACTGAAGGAGAAGATCAGAGATGCAGAAGGCATAAATATTGAGGAACAGGTGGTGTATATGTTTTATTACATATTTGAAATCTAATGACGGTGATACTAAAACCCCAGATTTGTTTTCAGCTGCTGAGTTACCACGGAGTGGCGCTAGATGATGAGCAAACCATCGCTTCTTCTGGCATTTCGGACTTGGCCACCATTGATGTCTTGGCAAGAGTTTGTGGTGGCAAAGTTCATGGCTCCTTGGCTCGTGCCGGCAAAGTAAAAGGTCAAACTCCAAAGGTAACTAATTGCTTGCAACTGACTGTAGTTTTGGTGCTTATGACTTTATAAAAAAAATTATTTTAAGTTTTGTTTTGCGTCATCGTACATTTCCGGCAGTTTGCAAGTGATAAGGAATGATAAAGGCTTTTACACACGGGTAATTTCAATTGGGTATCTACGGAAGAGGTGGCCAGCCTACTGCGTTGCCCTTTTTTAGGTAAAGCATAAAATACACAAGTTCGTTTCGTTTTATAGCATTGTTATGGACAAGGACACGGACTGGAATCAACGCGTTTGTTACATACTTTTCAATGAACTGTGATGCTGGGCACAAACCGTTTACACAGCGTTCGCAGTAATCATGTTGCTTATCTGTTTCACCTTGCATTGAATGCGTTTTTCTGCTCGCATTATTTCGTTTGTATTTATGGCTTCGCATATCGTTCCCGGGGTTAGCAGTTACTTTGCTTGAGACACAAACTAGAATAGGATTTGAAAAACGAGCCAGTACGATTTGCTGTTTTCAATTTAGCGTTGCTTTCAAGAACACATAACGTCAATTTATTCTATGAAGTCGGCAACAAATTGAGCCGAGAGATCGCTGAGTGTAAACCAGGGACGGGAACCTATTTACTATGACGGGCCACATGAATTGTGGAATATCGCTGTCGGGCCGCAAAAATCAATGAATTTCATCATTGAAAAATTCTACCTTCCTCTTTCAAAGGAAAATAGGAAAAAACTATGTCAATGAGAGAGAGAAACTTCTCTTGATTCACTGTCCACGTGTCTGCTTGTCATAGAGTATCGTTTTGACGCGATGTTGTGTTCTAGCTTGGCCAACAAAAATTCTGATGCGGGTCATGTGAAACGTTCACGTGAACCGCAGGTTCCCCAACCGTGCTGTGCTGTGCTGTAAATGAATTGATATCCCTTGCGAAGGCATGCGAAGCCGTAAATACGCGCGAAGTTATTTGAAGCAGAACCGGTGCGTGCTTAGCAGGAAAGCTTGCTGAGCAGTTAGTAACTAAGGTGTTGACTCCTCCCGTATGTGCCTTAAACATAAAATTTAGGCCAGTAGCTTCAACATTATACTGGCTAAGCCTCGCTGCAGGCTACCGTGATCAACTGATTTCTTAATTCAAAATTCTTGTTGAAATAGGCCAAACAATTTCTGAGTTTTTCATCTTATTCCATATATTTATGAATTTTTTTCGAAACTTGCTTGCGACTAGCCAATTAATAAGTTGCAATCGCCAGTAACCAGGCAAAACCTCAACCTGCGAGTCTGCTGCATCAAAACATAAACACTTTCAAAACAAACACAAATCTTCCCGCTAACCAGGCTTTCTGAAAGAGGGTGTGGCGTCGAAAAAAGTTCACTAAACCATAAACCCAGTCAGTGCACATCTGGATTTGTGTGGGAGGGTATCTTTTGGTTTGTTGATTTGAAGTTGCTGCTGTGAACTTTTTACTCAATCTAATGTTGAGTTTTGTCAAATGTGACGATATTTCCACTCACGTCGTATTTCAGGTCTTGTATAACTTGCTTGATTTGATAATGTGTCAGCAAAACTTCATTACAGTTTGTAGTTTCTGATAAACAACTTCTTTTTATGGACCAGGCGGTGGGACACAACCAGGATTTACTAAGGGGTCTAAACTTACAGAATCAAAGCGTGACAACAGAGCTTTAACCGAGCGTGTTTTGAACAAGTATCAGTTCACTTCCTCGACTAGATGTCGGTGTTTGGGCAAACCTGAGCGAACCGCGAAATAAAAACTCATTGCGTTTCGAATCATAGGTAGTTGAGATGCGCTAGAGACATTGAATTACAGTAAGCACGTGGCTGCAGCAGTGTGTAGTGCGTATGCATTGCTAAGGAATGCAGCATTCGCCCGTTTGCCTGCACACCTCTGTAAGCACCGTTCACATGGGCGTCAAAAGGATGTTTTCCAGGGGCAAAAAGTGGTGAACTTACATTTGTACCCACTTGAAAGTAAAGAAACCTTCTTTTGCTTAAAATTTTGATAGGAAAATGTCAAATTTCAAAATCTAGGGGGACCCTTAGCCTCCCTGCCACTCCCTTCCCACGCACATGACAGCTCATGTTGTTGGGCTCCATTGTATCCTTGAAGTCAAATCTAAGTTGCGACAAAGTTGATATATATGCAATCCCCTGGTGCTTCCCCAGTGGCGGAAGTAAGTGTCACGAAACAGAAATCCTTCATGAATCTCATTGTTTTTGAAGCGGAGAGATAAGCTGAGCTCCTCAACGTGACCATTACCAGATGTCAGGTCATCTGAAACAAAAGTACCTCACGTTATCAACAACGTTTACAGCTTCATTTTAAATTTGCTATGCAAACAAGGTGATTGTCTTTTTCTCATCGCACGATTCCAAGCTTTGTGACGTTTTAACTATGGAGCAGCGCGCATGATCTCCAGTTTATTTCCATACCTGTGGTGCGCGGTACACCGAGCTGTTGTTGAGGATGCTGGTACGACCTGGCGGGGGCAAAACAAAACTGCTTTGGTTGTTTCGCGAACCTCAGATCCATAACTGGCTGACTTAATAACAAATGCATTGCTACGCCTGCTAGTACTACCGTCCAACTTCATGAAGTGCACCCGATCCCGAATTAAGGTTTAATGAAAGACTAACGTAGGCAAATTTAACAGTGTTTCTGATGGGATAAGTTGCTAAGGGAGGCGCTTTTGTCCCTACATCCCTCCTGTCTGCGCCTTTGGAACCACGTATACGGAAAAGGTAAAAACTTCAGAATCATGGCAGGAATAATGTTGAACTCGTTGTTTCACAGCAGGAACTTAATAGAAAGATGTTTTGACTACTCATGGTCACCAATTGCAAAACAGTATTGAAGGTAAAAAACTGAACAACATAATCGGGATGTTGGTGCGAATATTTTGTCTGTGGCAGTTTTCATGGGGTGTAAATTCTTGTTGCAGCTAGATTTCGAATTTTTGTGTGGTTCATCGCGATATTGACCTTACGTGGCTCTTACAGTCCCATATTAACGTCCGAATTTTTCCTGACACCCGGAATTTCGGTGTGAAAATTTGTGTCCGGAAATAATTATTAAAAATGCTCTAACGTCCGGAATTTTGACAGTTAGTAAACTACGTTTAACTTGAACAATGCGCTGTGAAGATGAGAACTTAAGATTTTGCGGTGGATTGGTAGTTGTAAGAACATTCTGAAAAATGCCGCATAGCGCTTGTTTGTTGCCGCGAGATGCAGCCATTGAGACTGTCAGGAATTTTGCTTCTGCAGATATGGTAACCCTTATCCTCTATTTAGTCACTATCTCTTTTCATTGTTTGATTTGTCGGCATTATGAGTACTGTTGCAGTTCAGTGTACATCCTGCCTGGCTTTCAAGAACGAGAGTGAACATGCGACGATATTAGGTCTAGCTTGGCCAACTAAGACCGGACCATCTCTTGGGATGAAGTAAATATCACTCGTCGGCGAACGAAAAGCGACGAGGTATCAGGCGTGGGTAAGACCCAGAGTAATTTTTTAACCTGTGCTTCTACGGAAACAGAGGCCCAATGCAGACAAAAATAATTTGCAGTAAAAGTCTTTTGATAACAGCCAAACGATGGTAAGGGCCATGTAAAATGCATTTATAAAACGGCAGCCACGGCCAGCTCAGGCAGCTCACCTATTCTAGAAAGGACGCCTCAATATGTGTCAGCATTCAAGGTCACGGATGATGGTGATGTTGTTGCTGCTCTGTTCAGGTTGAAAGACAGGAAAAGAAGAAAAAGAAGACGGGCCGAGCAATGCGCCGGATGCAGTACAACCGCAGATTCGTCAATGTCGTCCAGACCTTCGGCAGGAGGAGGGGCCCCAACTCTAACTCATAAACCGACACGCAGGAGTGCTTCAGTTGTCCTGTAGAAATACACGTGTCAGTGCAACGTTGCAAACTTGTGTCTTTGCTCGCATAGTGCGACTGACCATTTCGACAGGATGTAGTTCTGATTGATTACAGTGGCGTACACAGAAAATTTTATGGGGGGGTCATTTGTTTGTAGTGTGCACTCTTTGTGACGTCATATTCAAGTTTCCAAATCAACGTTTTGGCCAATTTTGTTAACATGATATCCATATTCTTCTACACGCAGTCCCCCCTTATTTTTTGTCATTGCACTGAATATAAACTGTCAGCGCTACAAGTTAGGATATATAAAATAAACTCAACGCTGCGACACTGCAGTAAACCTCGGTTAATCCGAATCTTTGCCAAAACTGGTGGTACGATTGATTTCTAACGTTTTTCTTTATAAAAATCTTCGGCTCATCCAGTGTTTTTAATCCGGATCTTCGCCAATACCGGATAAAATTTACTCTTCACATCTCGTAATCCGGATTTTTGTCTCTAGAAAACATTTGGCAGTTTTCAGACGCAACACAAGCATGCTCAAAATCACTAACGAGCGTATAGAATTACGATAACGTCCGCAAGTGCGCGCTAAATTCGACTAACCGTAGAGACGATTATTGCGTCACACACGGGCATGGGTTATCATGTACCTAATGCATCACGGTTTCAGTCTATTATCAGTGTTAAGTGTGCTTGTGTAGAACAATTTCCTTTTGAGTGTATTGTACTCAGAGGGCTAGAGTAACTGCTTATGGACCAGTCGCAGAATCTCTGCATCAGTCCCAAATCCCAGATTTCTTCGCAGGCAAGTAATCTAAAACCATGAACTTAAATTTGTTCATAACTGCCTGGATATGGCGGTTGCTAGTCTGATGTACCATTGTAAATACATCAATAAATTCGTTTTGCTTCTGCGAAAGTTTACTGTTGGGTCGTAAATGTGCTGAATTTAAGTAATTTTCATCGATAACTCAGTACTTAGATGACATCAGGCTAGAAACAACCATCTTCGGTTAATCTGGATCTTCGCCTAAACCGGATAAAATCGTCGGTCAAATCCAATCCGGATTAACCGAGGTTTACTGTAGTTCATAACTGCATAAGCAGCGCCGGAATTAGGGAGGGGCTCGACGCTATCAAATTATCGGTCGTCCAGACGGCATTATTTCACTTGTAAATTATTTGATATTGTGACGAAACAACTATTACACTTATTGCTTCCTGAAAGTCGGTAAGGTATCTGAATCTAGATTCTAGCGAATGCACGGCCAAGTCACGCAGAACGCTTCAGCTTACGTCTCTACTCGTCGCTGGCAGGTTTTGCGTTTGCCTTACTCAGATTTGCACACGAGTTGCATTGTTAAGTAGGGCTACCATACGTCCTGTTTTTGGAGTAGGCGACTTGTACACTTTTTCATGTGAAATGACATGATTTCCGAGGACATCCAAAACTGTCAAAATATCCTCCTTTTTACATTTCTTGTTTTACATAGCTATAATGAGCGGCGTAACTAAAGGTTTGAGCCAGGATGGTAAACTTAAATAAGAGGGACTCACTGGTCCCTGTACCGGGTCTACTAGCCAACACTCAAAAAAAAAAACGTGAGAAATGATGGTGAATCCGGCGTGGATGGCTAAACTAAATAACCGGAAAATACTCCGAAAACACATAAAAACAACTACTGAAAACCAAAGGAATGCTAAAATCGAAATATAAGTGGGAGACTGGTTGTTACATTTAGCTTGCCAAGGGGAAAATTCGCCCCTCTGTCCACAGTCAGTCACGCCACTGGCTATGATGTATCGTAATTGCACACAGCAATCTGTCACTACTCAACTGCAACAGGATACGAGCTGGTGGTGTAGCTTCATTTATGGGAGGGCCTGCAAGTTGTCTAATTAATCTATGTTTTGGTTGAGTTAATTCTCAGCTGGAAAGGCGGGAATGCTTTCACATTAGTCGTTACATAGCGGTGGTAAATCTTTTATCAATATCTCAATGACTTTTGCATTAGAGCGGGGCTTCTGACTCCATTTCGGTACTGTACAAGCTTTACAGATGAACCGTGATACGACGATCAGTGTGATGCACATAGCTTAGCGTAGTACTTGCTAGTAATTATAGCTAGTCAGTAATGCTAAAAAAATTAAGAAATTCTTCAAAAGTATCCCTTTTTCAAAAAAGGACCAAATGATTTTGAAGCTAAGTGAATGATGTGTGGTTGCATTTACAAAGAGAGTGAAAAGACCATTGTGACTTTGTGATATTGAGTACCAAAAACATATTTCTCACAGCGGAACCAAGCGGCTATCACTTTATCCTAGCTTGCCAAGTATGCTTCAAATGTACCCAGCTTCACATTCATACTTCATGTCTATCGACAAGCCAACTGTTGTTCTGAAACGTTTTTTTGGAAATTCTCTGAGCGAACTCTGTTGAAGACATTAAGACATTTGCACTCATTTCTGGATGCTTTTAACGAGCAAGTTCGGAATATTGAGAAGTCCAAAGTATCATTTGTTGAGTTTCGTGTTTCGCCACTGTTAAGGCAAGGATTCAATAGAGACAAGCAGATGTACATATCAAGCCAAGTTAAATCAGTACTAAGAAAACCCAGGGTTTGAGAGAAGGCAAGGATCATGACTTGTATTAATCATGCCAGATGTATCTGTATTGTGCAAGTCTTGTGTTGTACATCTGGCTGAATGGATCACTTATTTGCTGAATATAAATGCTTTGACTAGATTCCTCCGTTTGCAAACAACTGAATGCGAAAATGTTGAACCATGTGAGTAATATCTGCTTGAGAGAAACGTTTCTGTTGATGAAGCTAAAGTGTTTAACCAATACCAAAACTTGTTTGAGTTCGTGCAAAAAGAGCATCAACCAAATGCAATTTATTGTAAAATGATGGAACATGACAGATGGGAAAAATATTTTGCAATTGCAATACCATTTAATGCTTCAGCGAACTGATAAAGATTGCACAGTTTTACTTCAGCGTTATTGCTCACAACGCTAACGTGGAACGATTTTTTCCTTGATGCAATCACAAACCTAACAGAAAGAGAAATCTTTCTAATTGAATCAGTTTCTACTCCATTAAAGCTGGTGTGCAATTTAAAACATCTTTCATGCAATTAGTTTCATAATATTGTTAAAAGCGATTTTACATTAGAAATTGAAGGAAACTGCAAATGAAAATGTGGCAGCCTTATTCCAGCGGAGACATTTCTGCGGAACCTGTAAGTGGACAGAAAATCGAAGAACATTTTGTGACAGACCAAGATCTACGTAACGATGAAAATAGACCTAGTTGTTACGTAATATGCGACCCCTATATGGTGGCGTAGTTATGCTTTAGATCCAGTAGATATCAATAAGTCGTGAGTTCTCATTACTGAATCTGGGATCGTTCTCGCAGAAACTTTGTCTGGTTAACAAACCCTATTAAATGCCCGCTACTATTTCTTTCTTAACTGTTCACTCTAAGAGATACACACGTCCAAAGAAAAATTTATTCTTCATTTGGTAATTTTATTAGTCATAGTAACAATGTGCAAATAAAACATAACGGTACTCACCAAATTTCGATGTTTCGTAATATTCAAGCACTTCTCACTATGTTACAACGCTCACACGATTCTCATACTATCAATTTGATTCTTATAGTGTGCAATTAGGAGATCAACAACCTTTTCGGGTTGGTTCTCCTATCCAAGCATTTTTACCATACATATAAAGCTTAATTTTCTATGCTTCATTAATCTCCATTTCTATATAACCACTCAATTGCAATAAATATCATATTGAATATTTCACTCAAGAACTTAACATTGTAATAACTACAATCATTGAGTGAATAAGCATTTAACTTATAAACTCTGATAAGATACTGACATATTCACATTTCACTTCTAACTAGTCGCGTTTCGTTCTGAGAGGCAAGTATTGCTTGTTCAGGCGGAAATTTTTCATTAATCAAAACTTCGGGTGTTGCTGTTTTCAGTCGAAAGTAAGTTCAGTAAGAAGGGGTTGATTCGAAGAAGAATCGAAAGTAATTCAGTGACCGCTGCCGAGCTGGGTTCGACGCAAGCGGATTACAAAGAGATGCAATCGACATGCCAAGCAGGAACGGACGAACATTAAAGTATTCGTGCGTGTAGAGACGATAAAATGACCTCACCCAAGTGTGGTTCGATCACGGCGTCATAAAAAGGAGCATTGCTCACTTCCTATAAGGCATCCCGGGGTGGAAACGGAAGAAGGTAAAACCTTCAACGGCGAAGAGAGTAAACCTTCTTACTGAGCTCCTGACTTCAACAGTAATTTAACAAAACTATAATTCAGCCAAAAATTAATAGTTTCATCCTGAACATTTGCATCAACTTGCCTGATAAAACTACGTTGTTACAATACAGCTTTCATAACATAAACTGATAGAACTTCACTTTCATAATCTGACTTTCACAAAGTAGTCTGACAGAACTTCATTCGGGCAAGCCAGTTTTTCCTGACCACTGCTGGCGCTTAGGCTCCTGCAACGGCTTAACCGTAACCCCTGGTAAACGGCGGAGTGAGTCAAAAAAGAGACTGACTTTTGGTCCAAATGTGGGTGTATTTATACTTGAAGCTTGTTTCAGAGTTTGTCAACACCTCGTTATTTTAGGTGTTCTCATTGGCTGCTGCTTGTTAAATCTTCTGGTGATTGGTCAATTCAAATAGTTTCTGGAAGCTTCGGGTGTTTGTTGATGCTTTGGTTTTCACCCTCTTCGTGTTCCTTTTGCGCATTTCCTGTCATGTGCATTTCCTGGTCGTGTTTGGCCATTAAGTAATTGTCTTGTGACTTCTGCTGACGTTTAAGTGCACTTTCACTAAGGTGACTTGAGGTTAGTGTCCTGAAGTAGTAGTTTTTAGTCAAGTCAGCTGACTAATAATCAATTTTGATTGGTTACAGCCTTTCATCGTTGTTCTAACTTCCTCAGATTTGAGGGTCTTTTAGCAAGATTATTTTCTGTACAAAGACGAGTTGTTTCAGGCAAAACTTGCCTGTAACATAGTTCAAACAGTATGCAGTAGCAGAAGAACGTCAAGATGTGTCATCGGAAAAACGATAGATGAGGTGGCTGACGCTATCGCTGGAGGCAACGATATCGGTCTCTGAGCCCTCTGGCCAGCAAATATACAAGAAAAAATGCGGGAATATTGACTGAAATATGAAACAGGTTCCTTTTGACATTGTGGTGAAAAGTCATTTTGAAAACATGACGTTCCACAACACAAAAAAGACAGAAACTTGTCACGGAAATGTACCACAAGTCTTATTCGTCGTCAGAACCACAATGGCGAAGTAGCTGACAGAAGCTGGCTTTGTTTTTCTCCTTCACAAACCTGTGTTGAATGTTTCACTTGTAGACTGATGTGCGCCGATACGACTAAATGAGCGCATTTCCTTATTAGAAAAGCAATCTTCGACTGGAAGCACGCTCTTGAGCACCTGAGGAGCCACGAGCATTCAATGGAACATATTGATGCCACGATTATATTTAGTCGCAGATGTAATTAATCACTGAAGAAAT
>JGI24158J21664_10005581_pt1 | contig 16457 bp, 8 predicted proteins | sample Ectturendosymbi3_FD_21664 | JGI IMG/M metagenome (IMG submission 21664)
TTTTCAGGTATTACCAAAATATAACCAAATGTCTCACATGCTGAACGTGCAATTCTATGTCAAAACAGCAGCCACTAATACAATAGAAAAACATCAACTTTTGGCTGCTTTACGATGGTTCTTGGTTCTACTAATATGCTGTTCAAAATATTTGCCATCATGTTACAGACAACTACTTTAACAAGTATCTTTGATAAAATCTGTTCGAGGCTGACAAACATTATGTTCTCAGTTGCAGAATGGTTTATCAAACGCAACAACAAAGCTCGTAGGTGAAACAGTGGCTACGTTGAAGCTTTTGACCACAAACAGCAGCTCCTTGACGACCTCCGATATACAACTTGCTACCACAGTGTTGTGGAACATAAGTCAAATTAATTCCTCTCAAGCGAATGTAAGGCGTGTATTGCTCTTTTCACTACTTGATTTTTATTTTCATTCGCGTTTCATTACTGGAAAAAACAACGTATGAGAAAGAAGTTGTGTGCGTGGTTTTATTTTGAAAAAGGAATCTTTAGTAATAAGTCAAAAATCACTTTAACACTGGTACTTCTTGCAGTAATATCCCTTTTAAACACAAAGTGCTGCAGAACTATACGTTGAGAACAAAAACTGCCTATTTTCTCTCATCTAACGTCATCATATTATTCAAACCAATAATACTTGCTGCACAGGTTACTACAAGCATTCTTCAGGACGCGGTCATCACACTGAGCCAAATAGTTTCAGCCTACCAAAGACAAAGTTCGTCAATGCAATCGAAGTAAATGTTATTGACTGCACGAATAACGGGATCATGATGTGTTTGAAGGTTTTAAATGCAACGTTATCGCGAGAGCAAAAGAAACAATTCTTCGAGGTGTAAGGCATTTGTGGATCTGGAAAACACTGTTTTTAAACTGCAACAGCTTGAAACAAAGGCTTATAATAGTGTTTCCCAATAAATCAATGTGGACGATCTAAAGTTGTGGCTAAAATCTAAACTACTATTTGTTAGAGTAAACATCTATTATGCTGTGTGAAAGTAAATGCCTCGCTACCACTGTTGCAGTGATTGCATGCAATTTAACGAGAAACGTTAATCGGTTTGTCTAAAACGTCGGCAACGGTTCGTGTTTGGCCTTACTGATTTGAGATTTTACTGATTTAAGTTTTTTTTACTGATTTGAGTTTTTTTTACTGATTTGAGTTTTTTTTACTGATTTGAGTCTTTTTTTACCAAATTACCTCGCGAGAGCAATTGTGGTTATGGCCAGGATGAAAGCAAAATATGCAACACTTTTTTCTGGACCACTTGAACGTTTCATCTGATTAGTGATGCAGTCACCGTGATGGTCAATGTCCCAGGCTTTCAATGCAGTAGAGATGTCTCGCTGAGTTAACTTTGAGCTTACCAGGTCGTCTTGGTCGTTATTTTAAGTGATTATTGGTGCATTTGGGGCAGCTTTCGTTGCTTGTGCGGTCAACCATGACTGTCACGCTAGGCAATGCTCCGTTTTACCTAGTAAAGCGTACCTCTGAATATTGTTATTGTATAACGTCTTCCTCCCACCCGCAATGCGATGGACTTAAGCACAAGGGCGGCTCCAGCCAATGAGTTTAGGGGGAGGCGATTTCAGTGATATTTGGCAGTAAAGTCTCATTACGGGTTCAGTACTGTAGAAGAGAAGTATACTTCACGACACTGCTGCGACAAAATAATGGACGACAAAATGGCTCCATACCGCGGATGCTGTTTTCCGAATTCTTCAAAATAATGGGGAAAAAAGTTACTTTCGTAGGATTTTGGGGAGAGATTGGGGCGATCGCCCCCCCCCCTGGATCAGACCCTCCTTAAGCATACATGGCAGCAACAAGGAACATACAGAAATATGAATGAAGACGAAGATAGATATTTGGAGGTAATGGGAAAGCATGCGCTTGATGGTGCCAGCACAATTATTTTGATGAAACACAAGCGTAGAAATGTGATACTAGTTAAGATCACACGCATGGATAGCGCCATCACGGTTGTTATAATACAGTGCTGTGATGACTTCCAAGTAGACCGATTTATAAAATGCATGGAGTGGGAAGCTGCGAAAGGTCATTTAAGCCATAGGTCATTTAAGCTGCAGACGTTCCTTGGAAAAAAAACTCAATAGCCCCCTGTAAAGGCTATGTCAGTACTTTTTATCGTATTTCTATTTATCAAGGAAGCATATGCAATGAAATACGAAATGGCGCGTCGAAAACATTTGTGCAAAAGGTTACATTTCTCCAAAATTTTCGTATGCAAATTTCTGCTGAAAATACTTTTTAGTGCCTGCAGTTCGTTTCTTGGTATATGCAGTGGTGGCATTCAAAGTACATGTTCACTCCAGGAATAACTGACAACATATTCTATCAACACTAAAAAAGCCTTCAAAAAACTAACTGACAACATATTCTTAATAACTGACAACATATTCTATCATCAACAAAAAGCCTTAGTGTTGATGAAACTGTTAAGTCTATCCCAGTTTTATGCTCCAAAATATTCTATCATGATCACAGTCTCCAGAGGCGAACTAAGCTGGTTGGCCCAATTTAAGTGCAAAGGTTGATCTTTTTGTTGCCAACTGGTACAGTCCCTGGTTAAAATTAAAAGGTCTTTATGTCGAAAAATTGAGAGCCCCTGACTTAAGCCAAGGACCGATTCTCGGGCTTAAAGAAACTCCAAGAACAGATTCTTGCGAACCGGTCGAATCCCATCAATGGGTATATGTATTTCATTGCTTTTGTATAGCCTTATGTAAAAATCTCCAGAAAGTCTTCATATTTGAACCTTCTGCAGAAATGTTTCCCTTTAAATCGTTATGTCACAGAATGCTAATTGGCTGAATCGACTTGTCACTATGTTGCCGTGCCATTCAAAAGTCACTTGCTCGTAGCAACGTGTGATCAAACCGTTATTGCATAAACAAGTTATTGCATTTTTATAGTACGAATCGCAATCAAAAGGAGATTCTGCTAAACGCTATTGCTGTTCTAGCAAGCAAGGTCGTTCTTACTTCAAGCAGAAGTCACTTCTTGATTGTTGCTTCAAATGTAATACTTCAGGTTGGCAATTTTTGGATTTTTTTAGTTGGTTTGAAAGTGTATTGCAAAACTATAAGAACTGCTGCTTTGTTGACTGAAAACAGCTGACCGCCCAATGCATAACTTTATTTCTAGACGCTATTTTTTTCATACAAGGTGTACGTTTTGTAACTTCTTTTCACAAACACAGGTATGAACAACATTTTTCAGCAAAATTTTAGCTTTGTTAATTATGATGAAAAAATATTTGGATGCAGAAGAGTAGGAACCCAATGTTTTTTCTAGCTCTGAGACAGGGGCGACATGCAGCGAAGTCTGGCCGCTTAACTTACTTCAGCCAATTGCTATCAGTCCGAACATCCAGGTTTCCTGTGTAAGAATCAATAAGTTTTCTTGGCCAGTAAATTTTGATTCTCCTACGGACTTACGATGCACCAAGTGGAGCAATAGTGAGAGCGAATTGGTGTTTTTTCTTGCAACACAATGCAATGAAATAAATGATACTATCCCGGTGATGTCCAAGCGAGGTTACAGATCCCCTAGCTGAGGTATACGTGTTCTATAGATATTAGCGCTGTATTCGACCACAGTACGGTTACAGTAATACCACCAACCAGAGCATAGATTTTTGTAAATATTAATCTACTGAAAACGTTGCTGCACTGAAACAAAAAAGCACTGATAAGTAACATCAGACTCACTAAGGTCACAATTTTTCATATTTACATGGTGTTTATATTGATGGCGCTTTATAACTACAGTGGTCTTATAGCGCCACGACTGAGTTTGTACAATGTCTGGTTTGATTTGACTCAGTTTGTGTTTGTGTTCTGAATGTGTTACCTGCAGCTCTTCTGCACACCGTGCGCCTGGTAAGAAGGATGCAGTACCAATTTACAAGGTCTTGGCAAGACCCGGCCGAGAGTCGGCCACCAAACCTACCAGCACCATAGCGGACGCACTTGCCACGAGACCATGGGCAGTGGCGATCCTAGAATGAAAGAAATGGGGAGGGCACTGAGAGCCAAGGAACAAAGTAGGGACCAACATAAATGTCTCTCCTGCGTGGTGATTTTCCGTTGTAATGAAGATTGATTTGTTATAATTAAATCTAGTGAAAACCCAACATTGTCTTGTGAATATTCGTCGCCAGAAAATCGTAAAATCGATTAACATATTGCTGGCTGAAAGTTATCTGCTTTATATGTCAATCCAACGAACTTCAACGTGAAATTAAGCAAAAATATGGGGGGCCAAGCAGTGGGCCAGCCAAAATCAGCGGGAGCCATGGCCCTGGCCCACCCAGGCCATCCCTCCGAACCGCCACTGACCACGGGCTTGTCACTAGGACGCAAGCACCGCCTGCTTAGCCGCTGTTCCACAAGCACGACCGAGTCAAATATCTCGAGTAACCAGAATACGAGCGTTGCAAGGCACATCACTAGTGGCACGCGCAAAATGAATTGACACAAGCGACATGTGGAATAAAATCAGCGAGACGCTTCGAGCAGTAACGCTTTACAATGTCCCACATCGCTATAATGGTTTTGTGCAAAGGATGGTTCACACACAAAACAAGCGTGGCAGACATTGCACTCATATCTTGATTTGTTGAACATTTCAATAGAGAAAGGTATTAGACGTTACTGAAAGTCTTTCCTGAATGTCTACCTTGTTGCGTTATTTTCAGAGCTTAATCATGACCTAGTCGCGTTAAAGCAAGTTTATAATCACAAAAACTTGAGATGCTGTCAGAAAGCGTTCTTGTAAATTTAAGTGCTTCTTGCAGCTGAGTGAACAACTTACACTTCTTTTGTCCAATTTTTTGCATCTGTAATAAAAATAAAATTGAAGAAAAGAGAAAAGGCTTAGATTCGTAGCAAAATCGCGGCGTTTGCGTGAGTGAAATAGAAATTGTTTTTTATTCCTCTATGATATAAAAATCTGATACGCGGAATGGATGGCAAACAGGAAGATTTAAAACACTATAGTGTTCCGGAAAAAAACGCATTGTGATAAACAAAAACGAGAAATGGTGCAAGCAGTACCAAATGTTTAATCAGCAGATTTTCAAAAAGTTAAAATTCCGATTCCTTGAGCCAGAACTGTGACAGAAAAATTTAACAGAAAAAAAGAACTGCTGTGACAGAAAAATTATACAATACTACGTTTGTTAGACGAACCAGACTACATGAAAAAGAGACTAAAGTTAAACTCTCTCGAGCTTGAAGTTTTCCTAGTTAGTTTAAAAAGCGTTTTACTCCTCCCACATGAGCTATGTACTTGGGGTTTTCCAGCATAAAGAGTTGCTATAATGAGAATATCATTCTGTGCCAGAGACGATGGTAACTAAAGTTGCGTTACGATGTTGTTTGTCATCAACATGCTTTTGAACCTTGAACATGAAACGCCATGAATGCAAAAGTCCTAGTTTTCCCTCTTTCATGTACGTAGGAAAACGTTAGAAATATGTTCTGTATTGACTTTTATTTAAGTTTCGGAAACTAATCGAATGGTGTTTGAGTTTTTTTTCAAAAAAGTTCATGTAAGCTCATAAAAAAGATTATGTTCTGCCTCGAGGGTATCTGATGTGTAACTCGGTCAAGGAACATTTTAAACTATGGTTTCTACTTTATAGATGTGTTTTCCCCCGAGCTCTCTGTAGATCCCTGGTTGCTTGAAGTGTTACTCGTTTCTAGCTAGTGTTTTTCAATATGCTGTATTTGCAGATTTTACACCTCTGGCTGCGCAATAAATACAGTAATCAGGGTTCAAATACACTTTATGGCGAAGCATTGTATTCAAATTATCAAGTGTGTGATCCACTGCGCACGAATGATTTTTATGTGAAAATGAGCAAAATTTGTCGCAGCAAAGTCAAATTGTTCCACTAGACTTTCCGGAGGCCACGCTTGCAAGAAAACGTAACCAAGTTCGATTCTCACCAGACCGCTAGACACTGGACTTGTGCTCAGCGTCATACCTGAACGAGATGAAATAATATTCGTGTCATCAACTTAGGAATACTGTGNAGATCATATATACTGTACTTTGAAAACCTCAGAGAAAGACAATTGACAAATGTTTTTAAATCGATTTTCCCAATAAAAAAAACTTTAGTTTAAGTACTAAGCATTGCAAACTTGTCAGAAACTTTTTCACGCTCGGATTCACTGTCACTATGCCAGTAGACGTGATGAAAAAAGTTGTAAGAATAGTGTATTTGGAAGTTGCCTTTTACTGTTTATATGTTCCCAGAGTATGAAACATGTTTCCTTTAAAATTGTTTTTTAAAGGTCAGCGATTCATTTTCAAAGAATGGGAATTACGCACCGATTAACGTTTCTTCAGGACAAAATACGAAACTTCCAATTTCTGTTTTCGTACCTGGAGGGCTGCTGCAGGAGGCGAGCAAGGTTGTTGAGAAATCTCGCCGTGAGAGCACTTTGTCCAACAGCGCCCCCGTGCGGGTGTCAGTCATGTTTCACAAAACATCTGTTTTGTTTCCAGCGGCAAAAGCAGCTCCGGTCGTAAGTATCTTTGTTTCTTGTCTGGTTCCAAGAAAGCTGTTGCGGGAGAGTGCTCGAGACTTATCATCAGAGCTTCTTACATATGTTTGTCACAACCAGGGTTTAAATCGCGTGAATCGGCAATAATCATGTACTGAAGTACCATGTAAATAGAATAATAAATCTACTTAATTAGGATTTAATATACGCGAAAAATTGCTCCTCAATTTTAAATCCTTTTTTTTCTGCAAAACATGTGAATATGTTTGCTGTTTTCAAACTATGGTGTTAGAAAAAAGAAAAGGCAATGCAAGGATCAATGAGTTGAATTAAATCACTGAATGCTGGACGTTTCGAAAATAAATGCCTGGTCGTCAGCGAAGCTAAATGCATGAACGACAAAGCATTGAACGACAATACTTGCTGGGAAGGCAGAGAATGTCAGGGATTTTTGTTACAAGCAATATTGCCAAAAATAGAATGTTTTGCAATTCGCTGAGTTGAAATTAACGGTGAAGAGAAACAGTGGCTGAGATGGCGCTTTTATTTCACTTGGCTCGATATTCTTGGACCCAAACCGGATCCAGGAACTCACCCGATTTGAATCCCATTAAAAAGTAGTGGAGCATCATCAAAACGCGACTCCTATAAAAGAATTGTTTATCATCTTAATCAAACTTATTGAGGCAATTACTGACGAATGGTGACGTAATGAAGGAATTTATCAAAACTTACAAAAATGTGTGAGAAAGAAAAACATATTTTTCTGCCTCGAAAATGCAATATATTGAAAAACACAAATTGCATTTTTGTATTTTTTGAAAATACAATCGTATTTGTGCTTTCAAATCGTATTTTTGCAAAGGTATGCTTTTACTGTGGGTCAGTTAATTTGGGTAATAATGTGCGTTTACGATATCTATTTCCGGGTGATATAAGCTTTCAATGAAACTTTCAAACTCGTCGGAATTTTGCTGCAAGTAATTTGAAATAAATTATTGTCCATATTGATGATAAAAAAAAATATTGAATATGAAAATAAAGCAAAAAGTCAAACTAAAACTGCATTCTTAACTTCCAAGATGATTTGGTATTTTGCTGAATTGCGGCAATTCCACAATAAAGATCGTTTATCAGTCGGAAAAAATTTTACTGACCTTAAAACTCAAAGCTCATTCATATACACAATTTTGCTTGTTCCATTGTGAAATGTTTGCCTGCCACAATCGTTATTTATGTAACCTAGACGCAAAATCGTTTAGCTTATTTGGCTTGATCTGTTACATTTTGTGGCGTCTCTTGACTTTAAAAAAACCTAGAAAATGGGATGTGAGAGACCCACAACATTCCTGTAAAAACTGAAACTATTTGAATCAGTTGCCGTTACTATCTTTTTCGCAAGCTTAAGTTGTAAACATCGCGGTGTTAATGCCACTTCGTATGCTTACCGTTTACAGCAGGGTTCCCAACCTTTTTACGATTTCATGCCACTTGGGCACCCCGTATTGTGAACGCGTACCACTTCTTCCATAACCACTAATTTGATCGATCTTAGTTTCTTCAGAAGAATAATATACATTTAAATATCAATAAAAGACCACAACTAAATTTATTGAGATTTTTGTTTTAGTTTATCTTCCACAAATTGGTCGATATGTGGCGTAAATTTGCTTACAGCGCATCGAATGTTATAATGTTACGAAACAATAGGAATAGCAGACTACAGGAACAAGTATTTATTTACTGTAGAAACAAAGCCCGTTACGTAAACAAGAAAGCTGCCAATCTAGGTTTTTGTGAAAAAATGGAAATTACTCGCGTACCACCTGGAAGACATTCGCGTATCAATAGTGGTACGCGTACCACAGTTTGGGAACGCCTGGTTTACAGAAACTTGCAGATTGCTGCATCGGCCCTGGTAAAAACTACTTTGTTGTCTGTGGTTGAGTGCCGAGAATAAATGGAGGTGTTTTTAAGGTAACATCAGTGCAAATACCTGGATTTGATCTGAGTTCCAGCAGAGTCGGACTTCAATTGAATTTTACCAACTTTTCAGCGTATCCGAGCAAAATTCCGTTTACAAACGGATCATTAAAGGTAAGAACCTGCTTATGAAGAATGCGTTTACCATTTGGAAAAAACGTAAAATAGACATTTGATTTTGTCAATTATTTTATGTCTTGATAAAGACAAAAACTAGTACCTCGAGAATCATGTTTAAGGTCATATTTTAAAGCACTTTTTCATTTAGACAAAAGCATATTCTAAGATTTAAAATTGTGTAGGCTACCCTTGTAAGAAGTTAAAATTTGTATTTTCTATCACAGTTTCTTACACNAAGTTACTTGTTTTCAAACAAATCACTTTTGTTCTTACTTGAGCGCACCACATCAACAAATTGGCGACAGATTGCCGACAAAATGAGAGCTCTATGTTTGATGGGTGTATCACCTAAAAAGTTATTGTTGCTAAAAAGATAATTTGGGCTGTGATTGATTTCCACTATTTCAATGTTTGAAGTATGTACTAGAGAAGCGTGATCAACTTGCATTATTTTCAGGAAACGGTATCGTGGAGAAAGTGCAGTGTTTACCAAAACGCCGAAATTGGATGGAATTCTAGAGGTTGTACTACGATGAAAATCAGCAGATCCCCAGTAACGTGTGCATGCTTTGGTCAAGCTAAGAAGCCTTCTTTCCATATTACAACACCGCATTTGCAAGGGTTGCAAAGCTTTTCAGTCATAGTGGTAAAATATTTGACAGTTTTTGTTTTGAAGTGCTCCCTAAGAGTTATAAGTTTTAAAGCTCTTTGGAGGAACGTGTCTTTCCTGAAATGTTTTCAAATGGTATAAAAGTTTCATGCAAACGTTTATTTGGTTACGCAAAAACATTTCAGGCAGTTATTCTGTGAATATCTTGCTTCAAATCTGACCTTATAGAAGGGAAGGTTGTTTCAAATTTATTATTGTCATTACAAAATCTAATAAACTCACCAATGTTCTTCAACTGATCTCAAATACAAGGCGCATGTGCAGAAAGCCCTAAACAGCTTAAAACTGTGTACTTTTCATGTGGTATCTGTTTGGATGTACAAATGGCATTCAAGTCAATAGAAAGAACATGTTAATATAACAAGACTGATCAGCGTACATTTATAAAAGCATTCCATAGACAAACACCAACTGGCGTACAGAATTGAAAATGGAACAAAACGTTTCAACAGAAAGGTTGTTGTATAGCGCCAAAAGATTAGAATGACAATCAGTATCTTGAAATATCTTTCACAAACTACGTTTAGGGTCAACTTGCCCTATCTAATTTTCTTGAAAAAATCTTGAAAACGTCTTGAATATTTTATGAAATTTATATACGTTTATATTTCTCAAGCTAATTTAAGAAACACTTTGTTCTGTTAAACATTAAACTTTGTTGATTTCATACGCTTTGGGTGCGTACTGTAATTAATCAAATATACATATTAAATGATAACAAGTTTTTGTAACACCCTGCATATTGAAAACGAATCGCGACCTTGCTAAATAAATATGTTTCTTCTCTATCTGTAGACAAATGTTTTACAAAGCGGTGAGTATTTAAACGTTCAGAATCAAACAACCCAATATCAGTGTTTAGCAATAATTTCATGTGGTTATGCATCACAGAGTGGCGTACGCAGAAAATCTTCATTGGGGAGGTTCATTCAGTGGCATATGGGGGTCATTTGCATTTGGTTTGCGCTGTTTGTGACGTCACAATTTTACGTCATATTCACGTTTCCAAACCAACGTTTTGGTGAAGATTTTGACACAATATGCATATTCTTCTACACGCGCTCTCCTTATTTTACGTGTCACTGCATTGAACATAAGTGCTTCAAGTTAGGATATCGGAGGAAAATACACTCAGTCGAGCATCGAAAATGCGCAGTTGGACTGGCTGGCGCACACCCGTATTTGCAAGATAGAATCTTGCTAAACTACACAAGAATTGAGAAAGTATGCACGAAAACTTGTTTTTCTGTTATGTATAGAAGTCAGCAAACTTTGAATTTTCCTTTTTTCCTGCTGAGACATTATCAATGCCTGAATGCTTCTGTGTTAACAATTGTTGTTTTTGAGCTTGTGCAATAGTTCTGCCATGCCACAGAAATAGGTAATGTGACCAATGTGGTCAGCGCACGCGCTGATCAGCCATAGCAGACAAAATAAAGATAATTGTTTCGGACAACGTGAATTTTCGCGGAACACAATGTAAAACATGCGTAGTGAACGAAAGGTCTGCAAAAAGTGGTGAGATGGTTCCTGGATGCAGACGATAACCTAAATTCCCACCAAACCTAATTATCACTTCTTGGCCCATTTACAATGTTTCCTGAAATTTGCTTGCAAATTCATTCCGTGGTATTTGCATTAAGTCGACAAAGTAACAAGCAAAAAGTATGCGAAAACAGTCAATCTCTTTTGTGCAGGTAACAAAGTTTTTGCAACATATCTAACCTAGGTGGGGTTTAACCCTAACTTTGCGTATGCCCTTGGTATCATAATCTAACGTTAGTAAATGAATCTGCAAATTTCGGGTATTCGGGTACGTGGGAACGTTTTTGTCTGTAATTTTACTTTTTCTTTCCCAACATTTGTTTAGATAATTTTCAATGTCTCTACGAATAAGACATTGCATCTTCTGATGACAAATTTTAAATGAAAGCTACCGAAGAAATTTCTTACGCACTTGCTTATATTTTTCAGGAATTCCTGTCACTACTGCTTGTATGAACAACAGTAGATTTATCGCAAAGAAAAGTTAAAGATCTTAATGACTAACTCTTCTGCAGATAAATGGGATTCATAAATTACTGTTGCTCTATGGCAGGTTTTATTGCATGAAAAATTTTCTTGAATATTTATGTAGTACTTTCACTAAATAAATTTATTTGGCAGAGCACAAAAGTGATTTTGGCACAGTTTGAATTGAAGGTCTTCAGTTCCGTTGGCTGCTATCTTTCTATTATTGGTCTGATAATGACACTAATCATCTACCTGGCAATTCGGTAAGCAACAGTTAAACTCGCTCTTAAATTTTTAGAAAAAAGAAAGGTTGGGGCATGTCGTAGCACATTTTACATAAACCAGTCAAGGCTAAAAATTTGGTTTTGTTAGATTTTTGAATAAGGCCATTCAACTTGGGTGGCAATTTGATCAATCGTTGAATATGCATTTGGTGCCACGGAGATGAACTGAGGTACAGAATGAGTGATTACCTAATACTACGGTACACATTCTCCAGTCTAGCAGCTAGATTGCTGACTAGGACATTCACCTCTGCCAGCGAACTGGAAGCAAAATGAACGTAGGAGGCTGTGTACCCATATAATGCTGCGTGCATCTTTAGTTAATCGTGCTAATGAAGCAATCGCTAGAAATAACAAAAAATGTTGAAAAACATATAGAATGGATCATTAAGCGCAGTGGCAAAAACGCAACAAACTGATACATTTTTGTGTTTATCGACGCTTTGATATTTTGATGTTTGAGGCTTTTAACTTCAAATTCTAAGTGCCTTGACAAAAGACTGGTGGCATCCACTCTTTTCCAATATAAGGTATTTTCTTCCCTAAGCAATTTTTCCTCTTTTCACATTTCCTGTAAGCAATGCTCAGGCCAAATGTAGAGATCAAAGGTTTTTGGATGAACTGCTATATATTGAAAAATGCAAGAACTCAGATAACAGTAATATTCAGATGTATGAATAAGTGCAAGTTCATTTCAAAGATGTGGAAATCGCTAAATTGGTATGTAAGGAAATAGTTTAAGGCAGTGGTTCTCAAAGTTTTTTTCACATTCCTCCCTTATAAACCCAAACTCTGTCAGTTCCTCCCCAGCAAAGATCACAAATGATAATTGCAAAAATCTCACACTACCTACGGTGGAGAAGCAATAGACACGATTACGAAAGAAACATACTTTTTATAATGCTAGTCACTGCAGTTAAAGCAGATTGTACCTGGAAGTTGCTTCGATTGATACCTGGCAGGCGCATGCTCCGCTTGATCATGGAGCTGGTGTTGGTAATCACAGCTTTACCCTTACCAACGCTAACGCCAAACGAAGTAGGTAACGACGCCTCAAAAACAGTGTCCCACAGGTATCCGTCCTGGCACCACTTCTCTTCAACATCTATATCTCTGACCTGCCAGTCATCGTTTCCAGAAAGTATGCATGCGCCAAAGACCTAGCACTCATGCATGCTCACGGAGGCGGATAAAACAGTGGAAGGTGTGAAGCAATGACATGGTAACCGTAGGTGAATCCTCCAGACCTGGAAGTCAAGCTCAGCATTACAAAGGCAGTGCTGGCAGTCTTCCAACTCAACAAACAGTAAGCTAAACGTGAGCTGAAAATCAACCAAAACAACGAAAACATTCCCTTTTGCTCCGAGCCCACATACCTCGGACGAATGTTGGACAGGACAGTCACGTACCGCCTACACCTCGAGTCACTTCGCAAAAAGTTGACATCTTGCATGTCGCGCTCTTGAGGCGTATTGCTGGAGCAACAACGTTGCGAACAGCCACCGTAGACGTCGTCCATTCAACAGCAGAGTAATGTGCTCCTGTCTGGTACCGCAGTGCGCACATCCGCCCCATTTACCTTCCCATCAACGACGCCTTGCCAACTGAGACAAGATGCCTGTGTCCTACACCAGCGGACAATGTTTCCATCTTTGCAGGCATCCAACCTGCTGAACTTCGTCGCAATGGAGCCACACTGTTTCCAGCACGCCATCCCATGGATTCTTGACATCTTCTCCACTCAGCGCTCTACTGTCTATCGAATGGGCATGCACGACATCTCAAATCGAGACACCCATTTTGTACCCGCCGCTCAACAACTCATGAGTTCATCTGACGACAATAACAGAAGTGCGGTGGAATGCGGAAAGGTTGGAGTGCNCTAAGAGACTCCTCCGNACTTTCACCCCCGGCCCACCCTCGTGGAATGGCACTGCCGAGAACAGCGTGCAGTATAGTACAGCCAGAATGTGGCCGAAGAGGTCGTGGTCCCATCCGGAACAAACTTGATAAGATTTTCACTTCACTGGTGCTTTATGCCAATTTTCAATTGTTCGGAAATAAACGGAAGGAACAATCGGACGTACCAAGTGATTGACCCACCCTGAACAAAATTCCTGGCTGTGCCACTAACATCGTGAGTCAGGCTCAACCGCCACCACACCGGTGTCGAACGTTTCTGCTCTTGTTTGCATAAATTGGGTATGGCCGCTTCTAAGGCTTGTGAGCGTGGCGCAGAAGATCAAACATGTCCAATCCATCGACCTCCCCATGGATTGCACGCCCTGACCATTCTGGATGATGAGACAATCGATTGTCTGTCCAAACCTGCCCAAAGATCTGGTGCAGGTAAGCATTGGACTGAATGAACTGGCTCAAACGAGGATTATGATGAAGCAGCTTGTGCTTGCATACTGTAGACATCCCCATCTAAACTAACCTCACTGTGCAGTTTTTTTAAGTGTTGAATAAACCAATACGAATGAAAACTTTAGTTTTTTTCCCACAGCTTTTCTTCCCCAATTCCTCCCTGGAGCAAAGTTCCTGCCAGGGATTAAAAATTCTTCCCTTAGTGAGCCAAGTGGCTCCCGTTTGAGAACCACTGGTTTAAGGCAATCAAACAATGTTGTGTTCTTGTGGCATTTCAAATTCTGTTAATGCAATACTTTGCTTATTTGTTTCTGTTGAAATGGACATGTACTTTTGCTGCTTTAAACGTTTCGCTCCGACTTTGAAAGGTGCGTGTGTTTCACACACTTCATACCACTCGCCTTGTCTAAAGCTTTATAGGAGTTGCCAGTTGAACGAGGCCTAATGATGGGTTTTCAAAAGTTAAAATTTGACAACAGAAGGCCATTTTTTCACAACTTGTTGCCGCTTTTATCAAAATGAAAACAAGCTTGATCTAACCCTATTTGACGTCAGTTGCAAAAACAACATATCCCTAGGGCCAAAAGCTGAAGGTACCACAATCCAGCCTTGATTTTATCACCACTCGTTCAGAACTGTGCAATTTAATTCAGTGACAAAGGAGTACCTTTCAATAACGTAGAAAATGCCGTAAAAGTTTTTTAAGACCAGATTTGCATGGCTATAACTTTACTTCACTAGCTGTTTCACTCACTTGTAACAATTACTTTAAATTTCGTGCATGCTGTAACATGTCGATGATTGAAAGCACGAGGAGATTAATTGCAGAAACGTGTTTGAATTGATTTTCGAATGTAAATAACAAAATCCTGACTGGAGTAAGTTACAAACTGCATCTAAATGTGCATAGTCAAAAGCAAATAAATTAAAGCTAATTGACTATGCATTACTTTTTTGCAAAGGGAATTGCGACAGAGGCAGCCAACAAAATTTTTAGTCAACATCTGCGTCAACTTATTAGCAGTGAATCTCATTTTCGTCTCGGGTTTCGGAATGAAAAATCAATCCTTCACATGTTACGTGGTCGCCGCTCTGTTGCATTTCTTCCTATTAGTTACTTGGTTTTGGATGAGCGCCAACGCATACAACATGTACCGAGCTATAAAAGATGTAAGTTGGTTTGTTTTATGGTACATTTCGCAATTTCTGCATTTTGGTGAATCAGTGGTAACGTTTGTTTTGTTGTACTAAAAAATTTCCTGAAATACCTTGCATATGACCTACATTTTCTTTTCATCCTTTCGTCAATGTTTACTTACTAAGAAGAAAACCTTCGTTGACTTTTGTTTGGATAGTGATATTTTTTTTATAAGTAATGAATTGATTTTTCTAATTACGTAGTTTAGAGCAAAAAATCATTAATATGAGGGTGAAAAGTGAAAAGCAGAAATATTATTAGTAATAATAATTCCGTTTTCGCAAAATTTGCACAGCTTTACGTTTTTTCAAATGAGTTCCTGTGAACACATCTTCTTACTTTATAAGCGTTCTCGTCATTACCTGCGCAAGATTCTGTGACTACCTATACTTTATTTCAAACATGGTATTGCGGCCATGGTTCAATGAAAAGTGTGTCATTTGAGTAAGCATTTGAGCAAGTCTCATCAACACTAAAAACCTTGCAAGGTTCAAGGCAGGCCATTGTTTTAAAAAATACTAAAATCGAGTGCAATATTTGAAGATTGTTCAATAATTATGCCCAACAATTGGTGTTTTTTATCAACTGTTGAACAGTGCACCATTTTCGCAGCTGTTAAGAACTGGATCTGAATTTTTTAACCGCGATATGCCACTTGGGTTGGTGTCAGAGCCGGATTAAAGGGCAGGGGGCCCGGGGCAATTTTTGCTGGAGGGCCCCTATGACGTCATCGTTTGTAAAAGTAACGTTTTCGCTGATTCGCAAGGTTCCCTTTTGTTTTTTTCCAGTAGTCGAGAATGTGCTTACTCAAATGCACATGCAGTTAGCTGCGAGAAGAGAATTTATGATGTTAATACTATAACTAGAGTGTTTTTTAATAAGAAAAAATATGTCACAAGCTGAAGAGTGACTCCGCAAGAAACAACATTCATCCGAAAATTAAAGGAGAAACCAGAGATTACAAATAAAAACACCGGAAAAAAAACATGTCAATATGGCCAGCCAGGCTGAGTGTCAAAATTGTTTCCAAGCTAATGCGTTGATTTTCACCTTCATTTTCAGATGCTCTGGTTAACCCCACTGCTTTAAAGTTGCTGCTGGAAAGTTTTGCTACAAAAAGCGATTCAGTCGCGGGGTTTTAGCAAACANTGCTAGATCCTTGCGCTTTTCATAGCTCCTGATGGCATTACAGATTTCGGCATCGTTCAAGCTGAACACTGCAATCTCGTTTGCTGCTCTTTCGTTCTACG
>JGI24158J21664_10005583_pt1 | contig 16454 bp, 21 predicted proteins | sample Ectturendosymbi3_FD_21664 | JGI IMG/M metagenome (IMG submission 21664)
TAAGAAATTTTGTCTGAAACAATAAATTTTAGTGTCAATAAAAACTTTATGAAATATTGATTAACATAAAACAAACCTCATTGCGATATCTCATCATTTCAGTTTTTGATAATTTTTTTAAATTGTAAAGAGACTTTATGGACACCCTGTACATTAAATAAAAGTGACAACAAACTAGAAAAACAAAGCAAAATTACAAACAAGTTAATGTTAAACTTTATAGCGGCACTGACTTTTTTGTCAAACGTGGTGCAATGGTGGAGAATGCAGTACGCAGGTGGTTGAGGTGAAGGTCAGTCAATCGGTAACGATATTTGTTTTTGATTCTGACCAAATTGCTAAAAAATGCTTCGCATACATCAGTTGAACCAAATACAAAGGCGTTCTTCTGTGCAGGCCCGTAGCCACGGGGGCCAGTGGGTGACCCCCAAATTGTGTTGTGTCCAGGAAAATTTGTTTTAAACATACCCCTAAAAATGTATTTTGCCCCACCAAACCTTAAAATCTGGCTACGGGCTTTCTTCTGTGTATTTGTGATTAAGAACTCGACTCCAAAAGTTGAGTAGTAAAAGTGCTGTATCACCTTGTGCAAGCTGTGTCTTCCAAACACGAAGCTTTTTAATAAAAGACACTGTGCTTTGTAAATCGTGACGAAGCTTGCAGGATGCGATTTACAGACAAAAGGTATGTGGTGGTATTAACGCCAAACCAGCAACCCATTTTTCGTTGCCCAGCTAAGGGATTTATCCTTCCGCAAAGGTTTTAATCTCTGGAGGAAGCACGTGGGAACTTTTGCAAAATGTGGTGCGGCGTAACCAACGTATAGCAGTGAACATGAGCAGGTCTTAATATGGTCCGCAGCGATAGCTGCGAGAAATGTTTTATGGTAAAGTGCATTTGCTCGAATCCAATTTAGGGTTGATGTTAACTGTTCCAGTCACGTTAGCTACCTCTAATGACTTAAGCAACGATGCTTCGCAAAAATTTTCTAACAAATCTTAGTCTTACGAGCCTCATCGGATGCCGAAGTAAACAAAAAGCCTTGACTTACAAACAATAGCCTGCTTCATAATTTCACAATCCAAATACGGTTGCGGACGACGATCGAGTAAATGGTTGTATATGTAGCCGAGTATGTCATTGTCATATAGCTACTTCTTCATACATATTATTACATTGATTGCTGTCTCTCGACATTAAAAGATTTTACACAATTAACCACCACAGGGCATAGGATTTGCCATCTATTTCTCCTGTCAATCACAGCTAATAAGGATGCGAGCTTTCTCTGCATAAAACACACTTCAGACTGCAGCAACTGTCGACCTTTATATAGGCTCACATGTCACTGCACACGATGCTTCCAACTGCTTGCAGACTCATTTGCACGTAACGAGTTTATTGAGAGCCATGGTTGAGAATCACTGGTTCAGTAACGCACTCGCACAGTACGATGCGTTATTTCCGATGTGCGAGCTGCAGTTTCATCGAAACTATCATCCTTGTGCCATTTCACATCACTAGCATTTCGTCTATTCAGAGATCGTCATCGACGGTCGCCATCACCAAGACGACGGCGATCGCGTAGCCGTTCGCCTCGAAGACGCCGGCGAAGGTGAGTGCTGCCGCGAACGATTTGATTGTCTTTGCACTACTGCCTTGTGATAATAAACCTAACATTGTTCAGTCGCACGCCGCCCCGAAGGCATCGATCACGCGAGCGAGAAAGACCCCGATCTCCGCCTCACCGCTCTCACAAGCATCACGATGACGACTCCAGGTGACTTTTTATTCTATGCACGCGCTGCGTTAAACATCGCCGGTGACGTTTTCGTTATGCTCTAATGATTATTCCGATCGCAGAACGAAGAAGAAAGCAGCGAAGCGCAGCAAGAGGGACAGGGACGAATCAAGTCTGGACGTGCGCGAAGCGAACGAACTCCGTGCCAGGCTTGGCCTGAAACCGCTCAAGTGACGTCGCCGTCATCACAAGTACAGACTCCCAGCGAAGATGATGTCGCGTTTGATGAGCTCTATGCCTTTGGCGAACTTGTTTTCCAGCGGGGTGTTCCCGATCGCCTTCGCTGCGTGGCACATCTCGCGCAGCAGCTCCTCCAGTCGTCGCACGCAACGAATGATGCTGCCTGTGGAAGAAAAGACACGAACATGAAACCGATTCAGTAAGTCTGCGTTTCTAACGCAGATTCTAACGATGCGCGGCCGACCTTCGAACGTTTCGGCGACATCGGCAATTTGAGCGAACGTAGATCCGTTGCACCACATGTAAACGACATCCATCATCATGGTTTTGAACGACTGCAGGTATTCTTCTTCGTCAAGCGGAAGCTTGGCTTCATTCGATACCTGTACGGGACGAATAGTAAGATTTGTCCTGAATATCGCGATTTCCGTCGCCCACCAGCGCTCTTGAGTTTCTTACCTTTGCGATACGACGCGCGGATTCGTGCAGTTTACGTAAAGGACCCGCCAGCTCTTCGCTTAAATGAGGGACCGACTTTTGCTGCGAAATAAATACGACGTTTGAAGCTGATGCAGTTTACTTGGCTAACGAGACCGTATTTCCCTTCTCACCTTTTCATCAAAGACGAAGCAGCTCAGAAGAGCGCAGGTCTGGCTGGCAGTGAGGGAGTTGAAGACGCCGCCCAATATTAACTCCGTCAACAAGAGCTCGTCAGCTGCACTTATTTCGCACGCCACTCTACCTGGGAAACAAAAATAAACTTGTTCAGTGCACGCTTTACTGATTTGCAGTTGTTTGGATGCTTCAGATGCAGAGCATTATTACCTTTAGTTTCAATGACGTCAGCAACGGAGGCATACTCAAGACGCCGTAACACGCGCTTTCTGCATTTTAGCTCGTCCATTTGCAGAATGGTCTTAGATTTCTTCAGAGCTCGTTTCGCTTCTTTCACATCAGCCGCCAACTGCCAAGAAATACATTGAAGAACTTCCCGAGGCGAGGTGCTCCCACTGCAGAGTCAATACTCACCTTCATTTTGCGCTCGCACAGTTTGTAAATTTCTTGGGAATCTTCACGAGTGTGCAGAGGATGTTTGTACATGCGCTTTTCAAATGCTTCTATTTTACGCACGATTGATTTTAGCCGCTCGTCTTTTATGCACAAATCTTCCACAGGATCAAGAAGGGGCACCCCGTCTGGGAAGCGCTTGTGTACCTCCTGTAACAAATACAATATGTCTTTATTGTGGGACTTGCCGTTTTTATCGCGCACGTGCTCACAAGTGGCTGCTTACAGCGTCGCGAAAGAAGGTGCATCGAAATACTACTGGAAATGTTAAAAGTGGAAACAGCGAAAGGAAATTGTTCCAAACGAATTCTGAGTGGCACCAATGTGATGATGCGAATACGGGAGTGCCACGTGAACCAACCGTCACACCGTTTAATCAACTCCACAGTGATTACAAAGTTAGACAAACAACTGTTAACATTTTGGCCTAAATGCTTTCGGGAGATCGAAAGACCTTAGGTTGGGTCAGTGGTTCTCAACCTTTCAAGGTTTGTGGACCCCCTTCAACTGGCGTATAATTTATAGTGTTACACTTGGGTTTTGAAATATCACGGCAGAGCTAATTGGGAAAAGCCTCTGCTCGTGGCCCCCGAGGGGAACGAGGGCCCCGGTTAAGAAACCCTGGGTTAGGTTGTCTGCAGTGGGTGTACAAAGGGGGGAACAATGCCCAGGGCCCCAAATCACCGGGGGCGCTGAAAAGCCCCAAGAATGTCGCAAGTGCTTCTTCAACTTTCTTCATACTATGTTCCCGAAACACCTTAGGTTCGAACACAGAGACGCCAAACTTGTTTCTTGTCCTGGGCGCTATTAACCTCGGTACGCCACTGGTTGCGTTGTACGGTTCTGTTTGAAGCAAAGGCACAACCTGAACGAGTTTGACCTATGCAAGCGGCAGTATCCAGATCAGGCCAATGCCAAGAATAAAAATAAATCACTATGCGGATGTTATGTAAGAAAGCGGCCATGTTATGTAAGAAAGCGGCCATGGCTTCATAGCAAATGGCATATGTACACAGCAGCATGTGGTGTGCGTGATATTACCGTTGGTAGAGCTTTTAGTATAAACAGTACAAGTTCGCATCACCAATCTTCCGTAAGTGAACGAACCTCTATGGATCTGAGAAGTGACTGTCGATGGTCTAGCGGGCGCAGATCTTTGGGCAAGAAGAGCCGAATGCTACTTATCGATGTGATGAGTTGAACAAGAACTGGGACAACAGCCATTTCGTTCTGACGATCATTGCCTTTCGCAGGTCGAGGGATGCGAGTGGCGGTCGATCGCAGGGTCTCCTTGTCGCAGTTCAGGAGGACGTCAACAACATACTGCGGCTCAGGTTCTTCTTCCTGACCCATTCTCCTGACCGGCTTCGGTTGCTTCTTTTGAAAAGTGACCACCACTCCCCAACCAAATTCGTCTTCACCGTTGCGCACCTGCGGAACGTTNGGTAACGCTTTTTTGGCTGCAACTTCTTTTATACGATTTAACGACATCGCGCCCTTATTACNCGGTGTCCATTACGCCGGAGAGCATGCATTGACTTTACCTTCACGAGCCTCCCAGGTTGAAGGAATGGCAAGCAGTACTTGGGCTTGTGAACAAACTCTTCCAACTGCAGTGCAAGCTTGCTCAGTTGTTGCCTAATCCGGTAATAAGTCATGGATTCTTCTTCTTCCGGTATTTTTACGGCAGCATGATCTTTTTCCAACTTCGCAACCGCTAAAATATGAATAAAAAAGGCGATGGAAATGCGTCTGACATGAATAACGTTACTCAGATCTCACACCGTGCAGTAGATGTTGCGGCGACCAGATTCACACAAGTGGTGTTTAAATAACTGCAGTGATTTAAGAAAACAAGTTTTTTTCAAACCGAGCGTTGCCGACTTCCTATGCGGCAAAGCACAGGTTGAAGGAAGAAGCGCTTCTTTACGCATTTAACAAGATTACTGTCGAACAGCAACTGTGCTGTGGAAGGGATTTGTAAGTAAAAGCTGAACAGAGCAGGCCACAACCGATTGGGGGTACGAAACATATTTGCCCGAATTTCCCCAAACTTGCCCGAAAAGTTTTTGTGCGCCTTTTGCCCCCAAATGTTCTCCCACAAAGTTCATGAAGAGCTTTTTTTTATGAGACCTCCAAAAAATGGTCTTAATGTGTTTTTCTGCCACCGTTGGGCGCCATTTTTCCGGATTTTGCCCAGATTTTCAGGGATTTTATCCGGATTTTGACAAATCAAAACTTTTGGGGGTGCGCTTGCACCTCCTGCGCCCCCGCTTCCTACACCACTGGAGCAGACTGCTAAAGGTTTCCGCAGAAAAAAAATCTCCGGGTTGGCGTCAGAATATGCGACCAAGACCCACTTCGTATCACATCCTGAAATGCAACAGAGATGAAAAACGCTGAGACCAACATTATGACTTTTGTTTGCGACTGTGAGCTCGGTTGATGTGGTTTCACACATTGTCTGTGCCGTGGTGAATTAATTTTCTAGCATCGTGTGTAGCGATAACACATCAGCAATTTGCTTCAATCTAAATTGCGTGTTAGAGCCAAACAGGATATAAAAAAGTCTCAAGGAATCTTAGTTTAAAAAACGCTAATACCAAACCCATTTTTCGAGTAAGCTTAAAAACATTTAATGGGCATTCGCCTCGTTATAAGTTTCCTGGAATCATATTCCTAAAACCCTTTACTTTTTCAGAAAAGATTAAGATACAAAACCACATTGTTTCAAGAATATCATGTTTACCGAAAGTTTCAGTTAAAAGGAAAATAGCCAAACCTGTCTCCCACTTAAAATTTCGTTAAAAGTCAAATTTGAAAACTTTAAACAAAGATGCGATTGACGTCAAAATTAAATAAGAAATTTTATAGACTAACGGAATTAAAGAAAAACCGAAAATACCTTGAACAAATACCACGATTAAAAAGTTTGCGAGAGTTTGTTTGTCTAAGACAGGGGTCTCTAAACAACGGGCCGCGGGCCAAATCCGGCCCGCGAAGACATTTTGTCAATAATGAAAAAAGAATAAATTTACAAAAGCTTATTGATTTGGCAATATGTAACATATCCCGAAACAAAGACATTGCGTAAGACGTCCGGCCCTCGGATTATTGTGTAAAAGCTTATGTGACCCTCGGACAAAAAAGTTTGGAGACCCCTGGTCTAACAGGTAAACGTCTTAAAATCTCGCAACTTCATCACTGATAGATGTGCTGCGAAACTCAGAAAGATGGCGTTTGTTATTAGCGCTACTTTATAACCGCAAAAATGCTGCATACTTTTCATCTTTTCTGGAATAGCAGTGTAGTGCTGGAACTGATAGAAGGATTTCTCCAGCATGTACTCGGGGTTGATCTCCTCTACTCGTAAAAGGTTAAGCACCATGTTATAAGTGAGACGGAACGCGGAGTCTAAAGGATCTGGTGAACCCTGCAATAAACGACTGAACAAAAATGCTTTGCATGACGCAGCTGATAGAAATTTGTCAGAACAAAGTGGGGAGCAGACATGTCTCAAAATGTTCAAAGGCCATTGGCAGTTGGTACACAAGCAATTTAATAAATTAAATTGTTGCTGCCCATGAGGTGGCAAAAATTGAGAGAACCGCGTTTTTGAAGCATATGCCGCAAAAATATAAGCTTCAACAATAATATAGCGAACACTAAGTTAACAAAAAATACAAAGTTAGATACATTATGTTGGAAGCAGGAGCAAGAATGGAGTTTATCAACAGATGTCTCTCTTCAGTCTCTACAAACTGTTTCCAGCGTACCTTAACCAGAGCTTTTCCGACACTTGGAGAAAGTTTTTCATCAACAATCATTATGACAATTCCTCTTTCGTCCATACCTCTCCTGCCAGCTCTTCCACTCATCTGAATGTACTCCCCGCCAGTAATCTGCATGCAGCCAGACTTATGTTTAACACTAGACAACAAAATTTTGCTAATCTGATTGTGTTAGTTGTATTTTTGCCCGCTGAAACCGAATTCGAAGTTATTTTTTGTCTAATGTCAACGATTTTTTAAAGAGATTTGGAAATGGTATTTTCGCCGAATTTTACTGTACTATCACAAGGTTTTTTTAAGGAAAATGTTAAGTACCCCGTATCAACCTGTAGGGACCCGATTTCTCTGATTCTAGGGACCCGGTTTTCTCTGATTCTAGGGACCCGATGACAATTTTCTCTGGTTCTAGGGACCCAATTTTCAGTTCCATCGGATCCCTAAAACACATTAAAAAAAGCCCTGCTAACAATGAATCCTGAATTAAAAACACTTTCGCAGATAAGCGTATATACCTAGGGTTTTGCATTTTCCTATTTGCATGCCAAGCCTCGTATATATATACAGTTATAAAATCTTTTCAAATCTTGGATTAGTGGCTTTTTTTGCTATGAACAGAACAGTATATACATATTCATCAATATCAGTGGTACACCCTTCAAACGAAAGAAGATTGTGAAAATGTTGAAGTTTTACTGGTATTGATTAAATACCGAGGAACACGAAGAACGTTTCCACCAAGATATTCAAGGATTGGAAAAGCGGCATCAACGGAGGTGCATGAGGTTATGGTGGGAGATTACACCGAGTATTTGGTTCAGGAGCACAGCACCACTTATAAACGAAAAAAATATATCAGATGTGCGAGTTTTTTATTCCGTTTCAAATGTGAATTTTTTTGATCCCGTGTAATTAGTTTATTCCGTAATCGTTATGTACGAGCATGGTCATCGGAATGGGGAGCCTTGTCCCCTGGATTATAAAATTTGACATTTTCCTATTACATTTTTAGCAAAAAAGATGTTGTTTTCTTAATTTAGAGATGGAAAAATGAAATTTGACCACATTTGTCCTCCCTAAAAAATCTTAATGGCTAGATCTGAAAAAATCCGGCATTTCCCTCCCTCTGGAAAAAATCCTTCCGACGCCCATGCGTACGAGTCGTGCATATTTGCTTGTTTGTGCATAATTGAAAATCGTGCAAAATGGTTATTTGTACAAATGTCATTTCCTTAAAACTCAAAAGTTGTAGTGTGAAAAAATAAACATCATTTGTGTAATCAGCACCTCAAACTTTACATAAACAAAAATTTGTTTTTGTTATACACGAAGTAGTGTTTGTCGCAATGATGTAGAGCAGGGTTGCGAAGTCTGAGCAAGAATGTCCGACTCTGATTCCTAGCTTCCAAAATTTTCCGACTCTGAGCTTTCCAAAATTTACGACCCGACTCCTTAACACAGCGTGAATGAAGTTTAGCTGTCAACAGAGGCAAAGAAGCGATTTCTAAAACTGTTTTAGAAATAAGCATTTTGGTATTGTCACTACATACATCAGTTAAGGCTTTGAATTTATTTATTTATTTATTTGAAGAATATTTACGAATCCTTAAAATTCATTCTGTTTACTATGAATAACTACTACAACTTGAATGAATTAAACAATAACAACATTAACATATGAACTACATTCAAGAAACCTTTCTAAGTGGTATATGGCGGCGTGTGATGTAGAAACGATCCAATTAGACTTCCGGAGTCGGTTAAAAAAATCCGACTCCACCCAAAAACCTCCGACTCCCATACCATGATGCACAGGTCGGCAACCTCCGGGCTTTAAGCCGGAGATGGCCTGGCTGTCATTCTTGTTGTTTATCAGCGCATCCGGCCTGATTCTACTTCAGGCATCTTGTAAATTAAAATCACGCAATGTCAGGAAGCGCTGGCCAACCTGGGTTTCTTTCTTCACTAAGAAATTTCGGTCATTTGTCCCATAGTATTAAAACTCGTTGTAACAGTATTGCTAGTCTACCTTTTCAGACATTATACTACAGTATATTATGACTTACTTTTTTCGGTCATTTGAAAAAAATTCGGTGTGTGACCGAAAAAATAAACCCAGAGGTCAAGAACTATTCCTTAGGCTCCTTACTTCTTCCGGCTTAGTGTGTCTTCTTGAACCTCTGAAACGACCTAGCAATCCAAAAAGTTTGCCGACCCCTGATAATGCACAGTATTACGTAAAGCGTATGTTCGGACTGAACAAGTAAAACACAGCTGCGAAAGAAAACCAGCCGCCGAGACCCACTACACAAATAATGGTCACAATGAATATCAACTTAACAACAAACCCATCTGAAGTCTTTGCCATCAAACTTGCGAACGCTTGTGAAGACTACGGCGTGAGCAGGCATGTTGACACCCATTGAGAATGTTTCTGTTGCGAACAAAACCTGCCGACCAAACACGTGATCTCTCATCATCGCTAGTACAGTGATATTTGCGTTGTGCATTAAATATTATCACGGAAGGAACCAGCTTACTTTTCACTATAATCTCGGAACGCTTGGCAATGCTCAAAGTGTTTGACGGGTGCACCACACTCATCAAATATCATCCTTACTTTTATTAAGCCTTCGGAAAAAAGAATTTCGATAGTCTCCTTCAAAATCGGTAATAATCCCCCGTGATGTATGCCGATGCCACTACGAAGAAACGGTAGAAGGGCTTCTACTTGCGGCAAGCGTCTGTCTTCATCAGATAAAGAAGTCATGGCGTTGTCGAAAACTTCCTGAACCAGTTTCTTTTCTTCACCTGAAACAGTTTTTGCGCAAAGCGAAATAAAACATTAACTTCGTCATCACTTCATTGACGCTATTTAAGAAATTGCTGTCAAGAAAGATTTCTTAGGTAAGCCACTAAAAATGATGAAAAATAAAATTATGAAAAATTGATCCCCAACAATGCAATGTTTTTCCAAAAGGTGCATGAACTGGAAATGCAAAGGATAAACAATTCTTTACCTTCAGGGAGTTAAAAAATATTTGTGACTCAAAAGATCGTTTGAATTAAACACTTTTAACCATCGCATCCCACATCGGTAACAGAAAAGGTTGTACATATCAGTGAGTTTGAATCGCCACTGTCGCAGTGTTTGATCACAAGTGGTCCAACTGAACAAGATTGAAAGCACGATTAACCACAAGATTTTTGTAAGTTGCAAAGCGTTTCTTCTCTTCGCACATTTAGGATGCTTATTCAATCAAACACGCAGTTTACAAACAGTTGTAAAATTACAGTTTTTGTAGCGTTAGTGCAAAGCTAAGTAGACAACGATTATATTTTTGGTTTAAGAGTTATCGGTTGAACGCAGAAATCGGAAGTCTAGATCAAAAAGGTTCGAAAAAAAAAGGTCCACAACGTGCATTGCAATAACATCACAACAACTTGGAGCTTGGACCGCTTAAAAACTCACAAAGTAGAAAATAAAATACAACATACGATAAAGTCAGACGTTAATTTCCATCAATCAGGTTGGGACCATCAGAAAAAACGAACGCTTGTTCTCGAAATTTGCAAACCACGTAAAATCTGGCCGAAGTTTAAGTTACACGTAAGTTTAAATAATTTCAATTATTTCGCTCCTGGAAATGAGTTCACTGCTTCGACTAGTTGCGGATCTGATCCGTGCCGGGCACGTCCTCGGACTTGGAACTTACTGGAATTGAAATCCATTCGAGCAACTTTACTTGCGTAAAATTCACATTCTTTTTTGCTAAATGAAAACACGATGGCAGGAAGGAAATTTCGCTCCTTGATGAGCTCCACGATTTGCAAGCAAGCGCTCTTTCCCTGTGTGCAGAGAAAAATTTAAAATGAGACTTTGAAAAAAACAAGGCAAGACACGTAAGCGATAGTGAAAGACAAACCTGTTGGCCACCTTTTCTTCCTTTTCTCATAAAGTCACTTTTAGCATTGTCACCCGCGTCACGAAGCACGGACATGGCGGCGTTGAAGTCGTCTTCTCGAAAAGTACCCTTTGTAGAAAACATTTGGTGAGTTTTCCTCGCCATAGTCGGGTCACTAAGCAACCACATGTGCAAATTTCTAAACGCGCTGAATTATAAACCTTCGATGGCGCTCACAAGGCCAATTAGTTAAGCTTGTCTTTACCGTATCGTCCACGACCAGGTGGAGCCCATCTCCGCCGGTCGGAAAGATGTAATGCTCCAACGGGGTCGGCCTGTAGTCAGTATATACGACATGGCACGGCTGCTTGTGCAGGTGACATATCCATGAAGCGAACTGCCGAGCGTTCGGGATCGTTGCCGACAGGAATACGTAGTGCACATTGTCGGGAAGCAAGATGATGGTTTCCTCCCACACAACGCCGCGCTCTTTATTTCTCATGTAGTGGATTTCGTCGAATACGACCCAGGCGACTTCGCGCATCACCTCCGAGCCGCGGTACAACATGCTCCTCAGGATCTGAGAAACGAAAACGCTCGCTAGTCACTGAAGAAAGATCCTCAAAATTCGGTCATATTGACATTTTCCTCTGTTGTGCTTTTAGTGCATTTGCAGTATATGGAGTACCGGATGTAACTGCTCTTCCTGCAATGCATTCTAAGTACTGTAATTCAAAATAAAACGAATGTTTCCAACAAAATAAATTGTTTGCATGTTTGTGTAGCAAACCTACTTCTGGATCGGTGCTTCTTAACCTGGGTTGGACAGAAACCCTCAGGAGTTTGAACGGAAGCAGATCCATGCACCCATAATGATAAATAAAAGACCATAAAAAAGACAACAGTAAAGAAAATGTATGCAAAAGACAAAAGTAAGGGAGTTTGTCTTTTGCGTTGTCCGTCACGCTGGCCGTTGTTTTCTGTCATTGCTAAATTGCATGTAATGTGGTTTAAAACTGCACTGAGTAACTCTAGTCTACCAAAAATATGTAAGCAAAATGTCGACAACTAAACAAAATAAAAGTAATCGGCAGTACAGCGACTTCAACAGTGTGAGATTCACTCGTTCTCCTTTAACAGCTACTCACATTCCAAACTATGCTCGATAATAATCTCAGAACAAGATGTGAATTTTTGATAAACATCGAAGCTTTGACGGGGAAATTCCACATTTTCAAGAACATTTAAAAGAAACACGATTTCTCAAGAGATTTTCGCCATTTATACAAAGTACTGTAACGAGCACAGAAAGTGAGACTGGTAGCGAAAATGCAATATTACAAACTTTAGCCCAAAAAACAGGACAAAAACAAAGTGTCGAATTTACTTCGGTAGTCATAACTAAGCACGATGCACTCGGGTTGATTGTCACATCTCCTGTCATGAGACCAACATCGGAAAACTCGTCATATAAGTCACGGTACTTTTGATTACTGAGAGCTTTTATGGGAGTGGTATATATGACTCGTTGTTTGTCACGCAAAGACATTGCAATGGCATACCTGGAAAATATTAAACGGATTTAAAAAACAAAGAGTAGCAGGATGTCAAGTTTTAGTCTCGTTTCGTTTTTATCGCCTAGTGCCTGAAAAATGAGCTGCACATCGGTTGATCCGTGACAAATGCGTTATTGCAAGGTAAACGTGTTTTGACAGCAACAACAGAAGTAACTGAATTATTTTTAGTTAAACCAAGTGATTTTTCCAAAATTATGATGCGCTATCCGGCGTGGTCCAACTACTTTTAGCCTACGGGGCATTTTACAAAAACATGATAACTCGCGGGCCACTTCTAACAAAATGATGTATAAAACAACAGATTCACAAGATATAAAATTTCAAAGGGAAAACAGGCTAGTCAATTGAGTGTGTCATTGAAATTATTACACCAATAGCAATAAACAATCTATTACAAATCTCTGTCACTGCGATGCCTGTGATTGAGGCTTCTCTGACAATGTCGTTCCTTTAACAATACCAATATGTCAATGGCAAAAATCGGAGACTGTGGTCCGGTGTTTCGTTTGCCATTCGATTTCTGTTTTAGGTTTGACTTGCTTCATGGAAGAAAATGTACTCTGACACAGTGACACACGTATGTGTTTCCAAACATCGAGTACATTTACAGCGCGAAATCTTTCAGTTTGGGAAATCTATCTTTGCTAACTAATTTCTATAAGCTCTCTACAGTCTAGACCAGTGTTTCCCGACCTTTTTAGGGTTGCGTCACCCTATGGACGAGAAATGATTTACGGCACCCAGTGACGAACCATAGCAGTATGCTGTAAGGTCTGATGGTATTTTGAAAATTCATCGTTTAATGATATACTAAAATATGTCTTAACTCGCGGCACCCCCGAGTATTGTAAACGGCACCCTATGGCACCGCGGCACCCCGAGTGGGAACCACTGGTCCAGACCAGGGGTCGGCAAGGCAAGTTTTTTAACAAAAGTGCTATTCTCCTTCATTTTCCAGCCAACATGACCGGTGAGGAGCCACAAAACGTTGATACTTAACCCTTTGACAGCGCGAGCCAATATATTGGCCCGCCCTTTTTTGGCCATAAATCGCCAGTCGCTAGAGCTAGAGAACTGTTCAAACCCTCTACGGATTCAGCAAGTCTTGGAGTCAAAATCAAAAAAAAATTTTTCGTTTTGGGTTTGAGCTTTTGTGGGGAAACGTCACAAGTAGGGGTGTTTTGCGTTATTTTGGCCATCTTTGCCTGGCCCTGGGCGCCGACCCAATGGGCCATTTTTGGACTCAAAGTTTAGTTGAAAACTAGGTAAAAATCCGCGTCTATAGAGCCCTTGATTGACTTCTTAGCATATCGGGAGCGAAAATTATGGCTCAAACCAAAAATTTACCAAAATTTTGCTCCCTCAAAATCCATTCTGGGGAGCATTTCTCCCCAGGCAATAACTTGCCGTCAGATTGAGCTAGAGAGCTATTCAAACCCTCTGAAGACTCGTGAAGGTATGTAGTTTGCAATAAAAAAAAACGTTTCCGTTTAGGATGTCTGGTTTTTTTTAATGCTTATATAATGATAGGATGTTTGTTATTTTTTGCTGACGTCAGCATTTTTGCCCGACCTCCCTTTAAGACCCGCAGGAGCCATTTAAATGACAATTTTTTTTAGTTTAGCAGTTTTTTGGTTAATTTCGGGACTTTGAAGGGTCCGAATGGGTTTTTAGCGTTCCTGGTTCCAAGATTAGGGCCAAAAAACATTAAAATTAATTAGAGAAATCCCCAAAAGTATTGAGAAAAGCCCCTTACCAATTAGCTGTTTTTTAGCCTAACTTTTGACCCAGAAACGCTAGGAACTCAATCAAGGGCTCTAAAAACGCGTATTCTCACCTAGAATCCAACAATACTGCAAGCCAAAATATTGGCGCGTGGGATCGGATGATTACGTCATATAATTAACCAAAACACATGCCCCTGTCATGATCCCATTAGCCCAAAACCCCCCAACCAAATTTTAAAAAAAAATTTTTATTCTAAACTACACGACGCCACCAGTCATTACAGAGTTTGAACAGCTCTCTAGCTCAATCTGCTGCCGAGTTATGGCTGACCAAAGTTTACCCTGAAAGTGCAAATTATGCCTTTTCTGAAAAGTTTTGAATTAGGCCAAAAACTGGGTTTTTGACCCATAATTTTGGCTACATATATGCTAGCAAGTCAATCAAGGGCTCTATAGACGCGGAATTTGACCTAGTTTTCAACAAAACTTTGAGCCAATAGAATGGGTCAATGGGTTGAGGCCACATATGGCCCACCATACAACCCAGCCGTTAAATACAGACCGGACTGCAGATGTTAAATACAGACCCAATGGCGTCATCTGGCATAATATCTATTATGTTGGTGATAAAAAGCCTGTTGTCTTTGGTGATTCGTATATATGGCAGAAGTTAAATGTATTTCGAATTGTACATAATTCGCATTGAATTTACAGCGGGCAACTTGCGGCTGTGCTTCATTAGTCGTCTGCAGAACATTCGTCTCATGGCATTTTCAAATAACTTAACCTTGCAAATCTCGACCTCTTACAGTTCGTAAGCCTTCGCAGATTCTAACCAACACTCCATAGGTTCGCACACAATGTGTTGTGTGATGGGAGTACGTGCTACGAGCAGGAGGGAAAAAATAAAAGATATGTGAAGAAAAGATATTTGATAACGAGCTGGCCAAGGTCGAATTATATGAAGCTCCATCACCGGCCTAATGAGGTATGTTACAAAACAAAGAACTGCGTCGCGTGCGGAACAAACTAAAAGTGTTGGTAGGCAGATTTACGCGTAGGTTTTGGAAAAAATACAATGAACAAGTGCTTTCTACAGGATTCAGTTTAGTTTCATTATACTTGTTTGTTTTCGTACACCTGCAGCGTCACAAGTGGTCTGCAGCGATATATGCTGCACTGGTGGCGCAGAACTTTGGAGCCCTTTCAAGAAGAGTTGAAGAACCAAACACCTTATGTTTTAAAGTGAATATACTGAGATAATATCTGATACTTCAGCAGCCATCAAGCTTAAACGTTCATAACAAATGCAGTTGCAACAACGCATACTCAGCCACAACGGTTTTTCCGGCAGACGTATGGGCGGACACAAGAACAGATTGCTGGTTGTCAAGGCAAAGAATAGCTTCCTGCTGGAAAGGATCAAGAATAAATTTATATTCTTTGGCTGTACTTCCTTCTCTTGGACGCAGATGAGGAATATTTGTTCCCGTGCTGAAGGCAACTTCGTGCGTGCAACCACTAATCAAAGACTCAACAGACTTGGTTTCAACTTTTGGCAAAGTTTCCAGCACACTGCAATGAAATAAATGTGCAAGTCACATGCTGTGCACATCGAAATTATGTGGGCGCGTCAAAGAATGATGCTGAGTGCTCAAACAAACTTGCTGCATTAATGGGCTAACACCAGGATTGGATTTCAACTTGCAGCACAATCATCGTTATGTTTAGGTAGTCATCGTGCACTAATATCAAAACTAATCATTTTGCAACAGAAAAAGTGAAATGCATAAATATCCCACCTTGTCTTACTGCATAATTTTACCAAAAGCACTATACTGATCAACTGGCCTTTTCATAAGCACACAAAATTCATGCACTGCTTTTGAAACCACTATATGAGATGCCTAAGCAATAACTGTGTGTGACGCACCTCCTTAAATCATCGCCATCTTCTTGTGGTGTAACGTTTTCATCCTTGACCAATGAAGCATCTAAATGAATAGCACCATCAATAACAAACTTAGTTTAAATCAAAAACATTCAAAACCCTTAAGTTTTCTTCATTGCAACAGTGAAATTGTCTTGCAAAAACACTGTTTTGCATTCAAGTGACAATAATACGGTCATATTATGGCAGCCTCAACCAAATTTGATAAAAAACAATGTCTAATGTCAAATACAAAGACTAAGATGCTAAAACACTATTTTCCACAGAGGAAAAAAATATATTAATTACGTCATACCATCAAAATCTTTTAACTGCTTTTTGTGCCTTTTTCCATCATTTTCACAATCATCAATATCTTTTGCTCGCTTCACACCAGATCTGTATCAATGAAAAATAACATAAAGTAAATAGCATTTTGTAACACTGTAAAAGTTCTCATGCATTGACCATAAAAAAA
>JGI24158J21664_10005584_pt1 | contig 16453 bp, 10 predicted proteins | sample Ectturendosymbi3_FD_21664 | JGI IMG/M metagenome (IMG submission 21664)
AGCCGCAAAATCAGCTTGTAGTGTCAATACAAATACAGTTCGGTAAAGAATGGAAGTTTTACAGAAAATGTTTTACATAAAAAAATTACATCAAATCGCGTAGACTCCCTGGCAACTGACTTCACGAATTCGTGTAAACACATTGATAAATGACACAAACCTTAAACATTAAGCGACAACTCGCTATAATTTTGAGATATTGTTATTCAGCGAGAAGAGCTGCACAAAACCTGTCAGCGAACCGGATGCGGCTGACCAGCCGCAGTTTGCTCACCATTGCTCTATACAAATCCATTGCCTCAAACAAATTTAGTCTGATATTAATTTTATTTTTGAAAATGACTTAATTGCATTGGGCAGCTCGGGCTCTAACGGATGAGTCCGAGTAAATCACGAACGAACGAGGTCGGAAGAACGCCTACTACGAACAGTATTGTTTTATTCATGTCACCTGCAACATAGACACGAAAGGCCAGACATGGAACGAAAATATATGAACAATGATAAGGCAGAATGAAAATAGCCCGAGTAAACAATTTAGCGATTTGGGACCGTGGGTGGTGGCACAGATACACAAAGCAATCAAGCTCGCGTTCTTCAATATAAATCGCAATCGAAGACTCGGGCTATAAGACCGTGCAGCAAGTTGTAAAGTTGCAATGCAAAAATAAGATATAGCTATTTGGTGTTGCTAATGCAAAAACAAAAACCAATTGAAGTTGATCTGTCAAATATATTTCACTTTGCGTATAAGATTCAGAAAATTTGTTACTATTTGGAATGGTGTCAAAACGCTTGAAATTACACCAAATTAAAAGGGTTTTTCGATGGAGTGGCATTTTTCCTACAAACATGCATGTAAAATTACATCATCTTTGTAAAAAATGGTTTAGTATTACACCATTTGGCAACACTGTTCGACAACACCAATGCGGTAAGCAAACCCGAGAAGGGTGATCAGATTGTGCACGGTATCCTGCCAAACATTTACGAATTCCTGCCAGTTTCACTACCAAGTGACAAATAACGTATTACAAATGATGTTGCCAAAATTCTGCTAAAGCTTAAACGATTTACTTTAACAATGGACCTAATCCTAATTGTGTTACTCAAACTTAAAGGCAAAATTCGAAATTTAACAGTGGGGAGGCCAGGCCCCCCCAGAACAAATAGTGGGTGGGCCTAGGCCCATGCGGCCTCCCCGGTTCCGCCACCTATGGTACTTGTTTCGACTTTTAACGGCGACGAGTGGCTTTTTAGATTGCCTGGTGTCTCAGATTCCAGCATGGCAAAGAGAATACGTGAACTTGTCTGCGAACGGAAACGCAACGCTGAGCTATTTTCGAACAAAAGTCTTCGGAGTGGTGCCGCGAATAAAGCGTGAGTCGTGCAGTTGTTCGATGCGCTACCAGTAAGCTAAGGCTCCGAAATGGCTGAAGACTCTTGAGTAGTTCACGAAGCTCATAACGCTTGGGGGTTGCAAGCGAATTGGGAATTCCCCGTAAACCGAAGCTCAGTGTGGAACGAAATTGTCAACTCGGTTGAGCCTCACAGCTGTTTTGCTCGAATCTCGGATTGAAACCGTTGCATTCCTTTGTATCAGACATTTTAAGCGGGCGAGTCCCAAAAAATTTTTCGCCCAAGTACATACTGCGGTTTCGTGCTTGAGACATAATTAACAAGGAATATTCGCTTGGTGTGAGCGACAAATCCCGCTTCCTCCCCCCAATGATTTTTTGCATTTGCTTATCAATCTCAAGGATTCACATGCTGTGAAAAACGTCATAAGATCCGTTCAAAACTCCCTTAACTTTAATGTTCTGGCTAGGGTGGAGTTGCTTGTGTTTCCTCTCAGCTGCAACCATTTTTTTGAAAAAATGTCTGTGATGAGTGTGGGCATAACTATGTTTAATTAATCCTCTTAACTGCGTCGATCAAACAGACCAGGTCGTAAAACGTCCATCCTTTGACAGTGATTTCCTTTGACAACGAAAGAAACTTTTTGCGCTATGCAAAAAACGACACCAACTCCCAAAATCTTTTGGCTGGAGTTGTTTTTGAAGGATATCTCAGCCCCTCGTCGTCTCCTGTTGACGTCACCCTGACGCTGCGTTTCCAGCATGTTCCGCTCAACATTTTTCCTGGGGAACAGTCTCCTTTCGCTGCATAGTAAGCAGAACCTGGTTTTCAAATTACTGGTACTTCTCTTCATGGCAGACCCGTAGCCAGGTTTTAGGGTTTGGGGTAAAATACTGTTTAGGGGTAAAGATTTTGTTTCAGTGTTATATGCTTGAAAGAATAGTTTCTGGGCACAACAAAATTTAGGGGAACAAAAATAATTGGGGCACAAAAAACTTTTGCGTGGCACTGCCTCCGACTGTCCCCGCGGCTACGGACCTGCTTCATGGGACCTTCCGGTCTACAACAGTTCTGTTCGCTTTTGCAATCGCGCAAATGAAAACAGCAAAACTGACAACCATGACCGTAGAGTTCGGCTCGGATTGTAGGTTTTTCTGTGCTGGCAGCGACCAGACCAAAATCATTTGTTCAGTAAACCACTTCGCTGTTTCGGATTATCATTGCTCCAACATAGCATTCAGCACGGGGATGTCGAGAAGAACAAAATTCAACTTTGCGTTTTCATAAATATGTAAAAACGAGTCAGTTGAAGAACAAGGGTTGGCCAATTGCAACTTTATAATCTTGTAACCTTTGCAAAATCTTTGTCTGCAAGCTCTCCGAATGCATCAATTACTGAATTAAATTACGCGGAGCATTTTCCCAGTTCGGAAGCTTTTGCAGTGATTTCAACCAACCTAAGATGCTCCGTCAGACCCGTANCTAGGGGTGGGGGCGAAGAGAGGTAGAAGCCCTCCTGGAAATTTTTTCGCCCCCCTGGAAAAATGTGTTGGACATATTTCAAAACTATTTGACATATACTTTAAAAAATTTGGACCCCTCTCTGAACACTCTTCGCCCCGCCTAGTGTCCCAAGCTGGTTACGGGCCTGTGCTCTGCGTGAAAATTGTCACTTTTTTCGAACAGCTACTAATGCTAATGCGAGGTCTTTGCACTAATTACTGTTTTTGACATGTATCTTTACTCAAGTTTTTTTTGCACCTGGTGGGATAGATGTTTAAACAAAGTTTAACTTGACGGAGTTCTTTAACGGAACCCATGGACGATTCATGTTCAGTTATTAGTGAAAAATGTCTGTGATACGGTGAAATCAGGTTGTGAAAATAAGATCGTTTGGTTGATTAAAAATGCTGTCGATTACCGCTGGCACTGCGCAACCTCGCAGACCTGAAAGCTTGCGCTGAATAAGCGATGGTGATGACTTTGTTTTCTGTAGCGTCAGCACGTGGCGGACTCGAAACCATTTCAGCGTTATTCCTGTGCCTGGTCCTCGGGAGAAATCGTCGTTCTCTGGCGGCTCACCCAATTATTACAAAGAAGGTGAGGCTGTGGTTGATGGAGAAGTGGCGGTCATGCAAGTTTACGATTTTTCTCAAGCACTGCAATTTTGCAGTGCGGTGTCCAAACAGTTATCTGATTTCAGTTTAAAGGACCANCCCGCGGTCTAATGGTTAAACGCGTGCGCTTCGGTGCTGGCAGGTGGGTCTTACCCAGACCTTGTAAATTGGTACTGTAGCCTTCTTACCAGGGGCACGGTGAACGGAAGAGCTGCAGGGAACACAACCAGAACATAAAAACATACCAAGTGCAATGAAACCAGAAAATTGTACAAGCTGATTCGTGGCGCTGCAAGACCACTGTAGTTATATAGCGCCAACAACAAACCACCATATCAAAAAAAGGCTATATTTTGATGAGTAAGGTCCAACCACAGGCCTTGGGCCGCATGTGGCCCGCGGACAGAATTTAAAGGCCCGTGAGCTTTCTTATTGATTTAATATTGTGTGCATGCTACAGTGGGTCATTTTAATGAGAACAAGCATAGCACCTTTTAAAAGAATTGTATAACATCCAATGTCTTGAGACCTCAAGCACAGGCATTCCACTGACAGAGATTTGTAATAAATTGCTGTGGTGCAGTGACTTGAACGACGCACTCCCTTACCTTTTTTAGTTTAAATCTTGTGAATCTGTAGTTTCATTCATTAATTTCTGGGAAGTGGACCGCAATTTCTCACTATACTGTAAAATAGCACGTAGGTCAAAAGTAGTGGGACGTCGATGATGTATATTTTAGATAACTGCGTAATCGCCAAGCACGTGAAACGTCCGGTGCATTTTGAACCTTTGCGAAACACTTTGATGCGTATTTTTACAAATATTTGGAAGTTTCCTGAGGCTTGGAAATATTTTTGTTTCGTTTTTGCTGACGTTCCGCCAACTTTCTCAGTTGAGATTCTTCAGGACAGGGTTTCTCAACCCTTGGGCCATGGAGGAGTTTTTAAGGGGCCACGGCCTGATATTACGAAAATTGAATAGGGTTGTAAGTTGAATGTTTTAATGTTTTAAACGAAAACGTAGGTAGTTCTTCAGCAACAAACGCCACAGTTCTCTCGGCATTATGTGTTAGTAGTTATTGCAAAATGGAAAGTTTCACAGAGCCTGCCACGTCGTGCACAACATGCAGTTATGGAAGGCATTTTGAGGCAGACAGGCGACTCTTGTTGTCATGAAAACGAAATCCGGAAGCTGGCTTAAAGTGGAACATCACTTTATCTGTGTATTATTATGTATTCAGCCTCGAATATTCATTTTTTTCATTAAATTTCGTGACCGTTTTCAGCTGGGGAGAGGTCGCGGGGCAGCAGTCCTATAGGACTCGAAATACCTCACGGTCAACAGCAATCTTAGATAGTTCAGCTGGCTCTATACCAAGACGGAACCAAGCAAGGTCAGAGATATAATCACTCCACCTGGTCCTTGGGCGAACTCTCGGCCACTTTCCGCGGGTGTAGCCAGCAGGACTTGCCAAACTTTCTTGGGGCACTCTGGACAGGTGGTCGAACTGGGTAGCTGGGATCTCTCGATTCCGAAGAAAAATGTTTGAAATTCTGGGCTTTGCAAATTTCACAACTGCGCACTTTGTCGCGAAGGGTCACAACGTGAACTCTTCAGAGACGCAGGAGATCGGGGGCATTGCCTCTTGACCTTTCAGAAGGGGGGAAACGGGGGCGGAGGTGCCTGTTGATAACAGTATCACAGGTAATTTCACGGTTCATCAAGGTCGACTTTGAACAATGTATTGCAGCTACTTGCCCACACGGAAAATTTGGAATAGTTTTCTCAAATTCTGCTGTTATTTTTGAGGTCAACGTTGTTGTTGAACAGAAACAAGCATAATTGTCTTGTATTTCTGAGGACACCAGGCTAAATCACAATATGTCTAAAAGCTCAACTGGTGTGTGAGATAAAACGTAAAAACAGATAAAACGTAAAAAACGAATACTGCCAACGTTTCGTTGATGGTGCGNTCAACTTCAGGGCGAGAACANGAGTGACAAATCATTTGCCATTCAACCGTTGAGCGGAGCGATGCCTTAAGTATAAACACTTACAGCGCGTAATTATTGGATCTGATGATTTGATGCGGGATAGCAAAGGGAACAAGGAATTAACGTGAAGAGATATGACTGAGAAAATTAATCAATAAAATTAGAAGCACTGACGAAACGGTGAACCAATAATGGGACATGAAATAGTGTACAGGTATTTAAACGAATAAAATTATGAACGTGCCATTGTTTAACAAGAAACGATATATATATATCCGGAAACATGTCGGAAGATTTATCATTCATACTTGAACAGTCAGGGTTAATGTGATAAGATTCTATGAAAGGGCGTTTATCAAAATCGTATTCAAATTCCAGAGCTTCGACTGTTGCCGATCTATGGAATGGCCTAGGTAGAAGACATGTCGTGTTAAAGCACCCTTGTCGAAGCGTCTGTGTTTAACATCAGCTATGTGTTCTTTGTGTCTAGTTTCAAAACATCGTTTGGTTTCCCCAATATAATGTTTATCACAATCGTGACACGGAATCGAATCAATCACTCCTTGTCTTAGATTCTTGTTAATTAGCTCTTTGGTCGAATCTAAAATGTCCAATTTTTCGAATAGGCTTCGAAACCACTTTGATATTATGCGAACTTAGACAATAGCATGGAAATACTGCTAAGCTCCGTGTTTCTTCTTTCTGCTTAGATCCGTAACGTTTGCTGGGGAAACGTATCATGCGTTCAGGGTACCCATTTTCAATGAGAGATGTCTTGACAATTACTATTTCCGCTTGTCTGTCTTTTTTGTCGTTGTAGATGATATCAGCGCGATGTAACAGTGTGCTTACAACAGAGCGCTTGTGTTGGAGCGGATGTTCTGACCACGGGTTCCCAGCCTGCCTCTTACCACGTACCCTATTAGCATTCTGACAAATGAGTATGTACCCCTACAGCATTTCAACAAATAAGCATGTACCGCCTCAGAATTTTGACAGATGAACATGTACTCCTAAAAATCCTTATGACAAAATATTTCTCATGATTATTCATAGATATATTTAACAATAAACGTATAATGACTTTTGAAAGTAACATTAATTGATATACGCATAAATATTTGAAAATAAACAACATGTAAATATATTTTTATCTTCTATTGCTAACCTTAAATGTATCCCTCTGGAAAGGGAAAATGTACCCCAGGTTGTGGGAACTCCTGTTCTGACCGATAGGTCAGGTATCGACCTGTATGCGTTGCTTTCCGGAACACTGACGTGCTGAATTGTCCCATCGTTCCTTTCTTCACCAATACACCCAAGAATGGAATAGAGCCATTGGTTTCTGTTTCCACCAAGCATAACTGGCAAAAATTTTTCAGCTTTTAAAGTTTTCATTGCCCTCAATTCTTTTGTTTCCCCCTCCTCTACCGCTTCCTCTGCTTTCGAGCGCGTTGTTACTGTCCACTGCTTAGCCACACTAGATCTCGGGGCAGATGATGAGCAGCCATTCCATTGGCTCATCGTCCAGAACCGTCAGTCCGTGCACTCCATGAGGAGGTCGATGGATTGGACATTGGAGAACACCACAGTCAACCATTTGTTCTTCTGCGCCACACTCGCAGGCCGCAGAGGAGGCCGTATACACCATTTGCGCAAGCAGGAGCGGTAACGTCCGACACCGGTGCGGAGGCGGTTAAGCCGGATCTACGCTGTTCTTGGAGGGGTCATACACAGGCCCGTAACCAACTTGGGACACCAGGAGGGGCAAAGAGTTTTCTGAGAGGGGCCCAAATTTTTTAAACTATGTTCAATAGTTTTAAACTATTTCCAACACATTTTTCTAAAGGGGTGAAAAAGCTTTTAAGAGGGGCTTCGCCCCCCGTAGTTATGGGCCTGGTCATACAAGGAGGGTGAGTGCCGGTGTCGAGGATGAAAGTGCGGAGTGTTGCAGAGTTTTCCAACCACTCCGCATTCCATCGGTGATCCGTCCAGTGCGCCGAACGTATGTTATTGTTGTCCGATGATATGGTGAGTTGTTGTGCAGCGGGTACAAATGGATGTCTCGATTTGAGATGCCGTGCATTCGCACCCGGTGGACAGGTGAGCATTGAGTGGAGCACGTGTCCAGGCTCCATGACACGGCGTGCTAGAGACAGTGTGGCTCGTTTGCGACGAAGCTCAGCAGGTTGGATGCCTGCGAGGATGGGAAGGTTGTCTGCTAGTGTAGGACGCAGGCATCTAGTCGCAATACGCAAAGCGTCCTTGATGGCAGGTGAAATAAGGCGGGTGTGAGTACTGCAGCACCAGACAGAAGCGCAGTACTCTCCAGTTGAATAAGCCAGGACTGGAGTGCCTGTTCGCAACGTTGTTGCTCCAGCACCCCAGCCAGATCCAGCAAGCCGCCTCAGGAGCGCGACGCGTGATGTCAGCTTTTTGCGAAGTGACTCACTCAAGTTGTCGGCGATACGTGAGCGACCGGTCCAGCGTTTCTTCGAGGTATTTGGGCTCAGAGCAGAAGGGCAGGATTTTGTTGTTATGGTTTACTTTTAGCTGTTCTGTGTCAGCAAGGTGACCTGGTCTACGGTCGACCTCCCGTGTCGAAAGCCCGCCTTCTCCTGCGGGAGCAGTGAGTCGATGCGTACTTCGACAAGAGCGTAGATGAGTCTGTCGAGTATTTTAAAGGGGACGCACAGCAGAGGCATAGAGCGGTCCCCAATGGCTTTTCCGGCTTAGGGATTGCAACTTTACGTACCTGTTAGTGCTCTCCTGCAGGTCTTTGGAATTTTGAGTTGACGCGTGGAGGAAGTGAGGAAATAGCAAAACAGATTTGAGATCTATCGCTGTTCCAGCGTTGGAACTCTTCGCAAATATGTGTTCTTCTAACTATGCAAAATAACCGTGCCTCTGCCACAAACCCCCCTGACCCTCGAATATCTAACAACAAACAGCCTCGGTCTTCGCATTTGATTGCTGGCCACGTTGTGTTATTGAAAATTGCTTTAGTTGTTTCTAATTCTGCTGTGTGCATGTGCAACTGTCGTCGCACTGGAGAAGTTATACAGTAGAAGAGCCACGGACCCGTTGTTTGTTTATCAACTGGACCACATGCTTGAAAAGGTTGAGAACCCCTGCTTTAGTACAGTGATTTCAAACGCTAGCTTATTAGCTAACCGTCACATAAGGACTCAACCTAAAATTTTGTGGTCCGTCTCTTGCAATGTAAGCATGTTTGAAAAGCAATCTGTTGCTTGAAGCTGTTGTTTCTCAGAACGCACCCGAGAAGTCCCATATCAATGGTTAGGACGTTTTTCCTGCTTTTCGTAACAACACCAGCTGCGAAAAGAGTCTACTTTGTAGCAATTAGCAAATCTCAATACTTTTTCCTCAAAAGTTCTGAAACAGTCGTCAAAACTGCACGCAAGTTCATAGGCGTAGCCATGGCGGCCAAAGGGGCCATGCCTTCCCCAAATGTTTAGAAAATATAGTCATTTTGTGCTCTGAGAGGCGTTTTTCTAAATAAAATAGTGTTAATCGCCTACAATCAAACATTTTGCACCCCCCCAAAATTTTTGGGCTTGCTACGCCACTGCTCAGGTTGTGCCTTTCAAACCACTTGCGGCCTTAATTTCACAGCTTGTCATTGTTGCTGCGATCTGCTGAAATGCCGATCCGCGTGATCCACTGCATTCACCGGTGCATTACCGCCAAGCATGTTTGTGTCCATTTTGACATCAAAGATCCCTGCGACGGTATCGCAAGCTTAATACACACAGAACATGGCATCAGGGGCGCCAGGCCCGTAGACATGTTTTAAGATTTGGGGGGCACATTGCATTTTTAGGGGGGGAATATTTTTGTTTTATTGTATGTTTAAAAGAAAATTATTTTATTAATTTTCAGCAATTAACTGGGCAGCGAACTGCCAGTTGTCTGTTTTCAGTCTGATCACATAAGATTTGTGATTGTACCGGTATGCTATGTGTCGTGGGTAGTTTGTACCGGTATGCTGTGTGTCGTGGGTAGCCAAGCGGGGGAGGAAGACTCCAGCGCCTTTTTCAATTTTCAAAAACGATGACTTTTTCCGGAGAAAAGTATCCAAATAAAACTGAGAACTTTTTCCGGAAAAAGTATCCAAATAAAACTAAGAAACGTCGGCTAATAATAAAAAATCGCCAGAAGATCTAATTTATCTGCTAAGAACATTTGTTTAGTTATGCGCTTTTCTCCGGAAGCAACAAAGAAAACAAACATGAAAAAAAATTTGCCTATGCTTCAAGATATTTTTCTGACTACGCGCCAGTGCTTGATGCTTGTTCGTCGCATTTGATTCAGCGAAAACTTTGTTTTACCTAATGCACTGTTAACTTATTTGAAAAACGTAACAATATTTTGGCATAAACAACAAACTGAACCAGTTTTATTCGTATCAGCATTAAAAGTGAAGATACTGGTACGAAAGAAACTTCGTCTGATTCCTCAAAAGAGTCACAAGAATTCACGAGATTATAATAATAAATACACACATTCTACTGGTCACTGAAACAATCAATCAATCGTTCCCATTAACAGCTGGAAGTCGAACCATGTCAGGGATGTAGTGCTAACAAAAAGGTGTGGGAATGCATCCAAAAATAAGCCATTTTGAAGTGAAAAAGGTCTGGGAACGCCGTTCCCACGCGTTCCCGACCCACTACATCCCTTAACCATGTACTCTAGCATGTAGACGTTCTACCTTTTATCAACACTCGCAGTTTTCAAAACGTCTTTTGGTACAACGAAAAACGAAAACCTTAAATGACCAAGGAAGGAAATTTGAGCAGAAACTGTCACAAAAGCTGCAGTTCTGACACCTGCTACATAGCATAATAGAAGAATAGAGGCACTTGCAGTGTCGAGTTTTGGTCGAAAATTCAGAAACGATGTCTTCATTTGCCACAGCAGCTATTTCTTTTTTTTCAAACCTGACAAAACCAGCTGACATTTATACGGTCGCAGGGGCGTAACGAGGGGGCACAATTTCCCGGGCGCCAAATCACTATGGGGGCGCTGAATCACTACGGGGAGCGCCGAATGACTGCGGGGTCTTCAAAAAGTCCAAACAATGTCACAAGTAGCCTATTTTCTTCAATACAGTACATTGGCTTCCAAAAGACCTCAAATTCGAAGATGGGGCGCCAAACTTGCTTCTTGCCCCGGGCGCTGTCTAACCTCGTTACGTCGCTGTACGATCGTGTGCCATGCACCTGCTATAAGGTGTGGGTATCCTCACCACACTGGAGAAGCTTGCTTCGCATGTGGCTGTCGAAACTCCTACAGTTAAGCCCTCGCTCAGCAGCAAGTATATGGTGGGAAAAGCTGCTTTATACTTCCAAAACCATTTCAAAACTGGTCCAAATTCATACAGATGTTTTCATTCAAAAGCACATCAGGAAGCTTTGATGAGACAATTCTTTTCGCAATAGTAGTGTCAGCGTCGAGAAGATCTTCACTGATACTTTTGGTAGTTGAATTGACTAAAGAACAAAGAGGTTGAAATTCTTCCTTGTCGAGAAAGCAATTCGATGCTGGTAAACGAGCACGTAAAGATTTGAAGAGAGACATTAAATTCCAAAAACCGGTGGCTGAATTCGCTCTGAATAGTATCAATGATTTCAAACTAAGATGCTTTCAAATTCAAACTCTCACTTTCATTGTGAATTCCGATGTGTTTTGTTATGAATGACGGCCTCTCTGAATCGAGATGAAACTGACCTTTTTCGCTTGTTCAGATGGTGCGATGTAGTTTCGCTTGTTTAGAGGGTGGGGATAACTGCAGCTTGCTTGCACCACACACTAAGTACGGAATACGAGCTAGCTGCATTTTATGCTGACTTATGCTAATCGGTGCTGCAGTGATCTATATACATATGCTGAAGCATTTCTACGTCAGACACAGAAACCTTTTTTGATCAACTTCTAATTCGCATACATTATCCTACTGGGTTTGGTTTGACTATTGCAAGAAGTTCTGTTTGACTACAAGCAAGGCTAAGACCAGTTCAATGTTCCCTCTAAGATGCGCAACTGCGAAGTACCACCAAATCATTTGAGCAGTGAAATCTGATGCTGGTACATTTGCAACATTCCAAAACGTTGGAAAAGCAAGAAAACGAGGATAAGCTATTTGAAATGATTGTGTAGGCCCTACTTTGTTCGTATTTTTATGCTTATCCTTAATTCTAATAATTCACGAAATTTGTAATTCATTTAGAATTTTGGCAACTCAGCCAGAGTTGCCAGAATTTTCTTAGAGAGAACGCTGGCTAGGACTTCATATTATAGCATTAACATAGCCAGCTTGCTAGTGCCATGGAGTTGTTCGCGCTAACAGAGACTGTAGAAACGGTTTCGTAAGACTGTCTCCAGTGACTGTGACGTGTTACCAGTGTGGACATTCCTTAATACAATTTATTTTGTAACAATGATGTTACCTTTTAACGCGACGTGTGGTGATGTTGCAAGTTGGCGTAATGATCAAACACATTGAAAATAAGCATTTGCAAAATTTATTAATTTTTCGAGTTTCAATCATTTGGGAGGGCAAAAAAAAATTTGGGGGGCACTGCCCCGAATGCCTCCCCATGGCTACGGGCCTGAGGGGCGCCCCGAGGTTGGATGGCGCCCGGGCAAGAAAAAAGTTTGGCGCCTCCATGTTCAAACATAAGGTCTTTCGGAAGCCAATGTGCTGTGTTGAAAAAAGTTAGAGACATTGCTGGGACTTTTCGGCAACCTCCCAGTGGTTCGGCGCCCGGGTCAATGTGCCCCCCTCGTCCCCTTCGTTACGCTCCTGCATGGCATAAATTGATGTAATGGGTCCTTCATTTTCTTATTGATATGTATCACAATCACCATTAACGATTTTTTTCTCTTTCTACGCTAAATGAAATCCGCCGAAAAGTAGCAGTAGCACATTTATCTTGACAAACAGCAAAACTCTGCTACGAACGAGCATTTGTAAAGGATGCACTGTTTCAGTATTCGAGCGTAAAGCAAGTCGAATTCTTGCCTTCATTTAAGGCAAACACCAGTTTCTTGTGACAGGTCATCTTTTCTTTGCTGCCGTAAACATATTATCAGCAAGATCATGCATTTGCGCATTAAAGTTATTTCGGAGCATGGCGATGTTGGTAGGAAGCATTATTGTTAAAACATCTTCAACCACTTTTGACAGGGTTCCTGACACTTCAGCATGCTTTGTACATGGGCATTGCTTCCGTACTCACTGGTACGAACCGCACGAAGGACTCTTTCGCCTTGAAGCGCTATCCATATCCTCCTTATATCGAAGACGCCTTCATTCGTAAGTTCAAAGTTGTCTTCGTTGCATTCAGAGTGGAGATACTTCGGCATTTTTTCTTCTACGCATTTGCTGCTTCGAGAGCCGGAAGCTGGAGGGGGTAGTGAATAAGACTGGTTCAAAGTGGTCGTTGCATCAGCATGTGGAAGATTTTGCGATTATCTGTTATGCAAACCGCTACAAGCTGAGGACGTTTCTTTTTTTGTAGAAAAATAAAAAATTTGTTTCTCGCGGTAAATGTAACTTGCAAACGGATATTACAAGTTTTGCATTTGCGCGCGATTTCTTTGAACTTGCCGCGCGCACAAGGCGTGACAGTAGGCGTTGGCACAATCCCTGCAAATGCTCTCGTAAACCATCTTTCCGAATGCAAAGCACTTTTCGTCGCGTGTTATGCCAAAACGATGCGTTGCGGTTGAGCTGAAGAGTTAAATCATTGTATGAATTAAGCCTGTCTATCGAAAGGAATCATTTCCCAGCAAAGAATCAGACACTAAGATCTTACAGAGTATATGCACATTTCGCCTACAAGGTAAAGCATCATCAGCTTTTATTCAAATAGAATCTATTATAAGCTTTTTCTTGCGTTGGGAATAGGTAGAGTTTACCGTGGGTGCTCTACTTCGTGGTTTTTTGCGATTGCCCGTTTGAATGAAGACAAGAAACCTCCACTTCTTTTAAGCCCTCCTATCCAGCTGCGAGTCGAATATATACCTAAAATGCAATGTTGAGACGGCTTCACGCTTTCAGCTGCCCCACAGATTCGAATCAGAGCCGCAAAATGCAACGATGATGACAAACGTTCATAGACCAAGATTTCGTGAATGTGTGTGGCAAATAATGACAATGAAGTACCACAGTACATTTCTTTTGAAATCAGCCAATACGTATGCTAGGTGTGCTTTCAAATGCTCCATTACGTTGCACAAATGTATCTTTTCAGACACTGTAACACAAGAAACCTGTGAGGCGACCCTAGTACGCTAGGTTTTAATCAACATAAAACTGCAGTTACCATCTGCAGAAACAAAGAGCAGCATCAAGTACACGTAATAGCAGGCAACAACATGGCGGTCCGTTCAACACTCGCCGTAAATACCAACGCCAGATGCCCCGAGCTGTCGTGGCAGCAATCAACGTTGCACGATAAAGACATTAAGGCTGCGAGGCTGCAACACACGAATCTTCACAGACATGCCTCGAATGCTCTGGCATTCCGCTTCAGGTAGGGGCGTGATGAGGGGGGCAAGGGGAGCACAATTACCTGGGCGCCGAATCACTGCGGAGGGCTCCGAAAGTTCCATAAATTGTCACAAGTATTTTTTTCAATACAGTACATTTGCTTCCGAAAGACCTCAGGTTCGAACACGGGGCCGCCAAACTTGCTTCTTGCCCCGGGGGCCATCTAATCTCGTTACGCCCCTGGCTTCATGTCTGTCAAACAAACATCCTGGACGCTAAGCAACTGTGCACTTATCTGAGCGGGTGCTTGTCTGAAATCACAGGGATAGTCCGCTGCATGGACGGACGTTGGAACATTACAGTTGGAAGTTCTCAGGAACGGTATGAATCCTTTTACAAAATAAACAAAGCCTGAGATTGGAACGCAATTCTGTCAAATTTTACTCAGAAATTTTGGCTCTAAATTAAGAGCAGCTGCTCTTGCTTATATGGGTTATGTCAAAATTCCCATACAATTGAGGACTTCATGAAAATTTCAAAAAAACACAAAAATGGAACGAAGCTCTGCCAAATCTTACCTAGGAATTCAGACTTCGATAGATTGTTCAGAAAATATTAAAAATAGAGATAAATTCCCTGCAAAATTTTTCTTTGAACCTCATACATTTAGCGAAATTTTGCATCAAAGAGGTGACAGCGTATACGGATGCATTTTTTGTAAAGGCCATGTTGCTGTATGTCACTTACTCTTTCTCGCATAATAGAAGTATCTAATTCGATCGGAAAATACAAAATCTTGGCTGGAAGGTTGTCGGAATATCATTGAAAGATTCGTGGCAGAACTTCGAACCTGCAGCTTACGGCACAAGCTCCTGGCCAGAAATTGCCTATGTGTGTAAAACCCTTAACTATCTTCTAGAGCAGCACTTCTCAAAATATGGGTCGCGAAATGTAATTTTGTGGTGGCGAACAAATTGGCTTGACAAATCATATATAAAGGTTTTTGTAATCTTTTCAAGAAAATCAAAAGTAGGCCTGCAGTGAATCCATTTCTGCTGCCTTTTTAGTGGCACTACCGTGCTTCATGTTGTCAGTTGTTTACGAGGATGTCTGCCTGAGCTATCAAATGATAATAATCAGCCAAGCACAAGTTATGCTTCGTTACGTCATGATTGTTTTAACGTACTGACCAATATAGACCTTATTGCATTTATTCCGACACAAAGGCATGCTTGCGTTGACAACTCTAGGTCTAGTCTAGGGGCTAGGGTAACTGCTTTGAGAGCACACTCAGTAGTTTTAGACTAAAGATAAAAGCTTCATACAAAGTTTCAAAAGTACTTTGGACTTTGATTCAGTAAAAGTTGAACCTACAAATCGTACAAATTTGAAATTTCAGGAGGCGACACATCTGCTATGCCGAGGATAACTTTGCGGAGTTAAACGACAAAAGTTTGCAACTGGAATTTACAAAAGAGAATTTATGTCATTTTTGGATAAGAACAATAAATGAATGCCCAGTCATTTCTGATCTAGCCATTCATAAACCGTTGGTCTTTTGCACAACATATTTGTGTGAAGTGGCATTCTCAAACTTGATAATCATCAGGTCCAAAAACCGATCCTTTCTGAAAAATGTTGAGAATGTCTTTCGTCCTGCGTTGTCTTGTATCAATCTACGAATGGATGATCTGAGCGCAAATTATCAAGTGCATCCATCCCATTAGTTGTGGTTGATAGCAGCTATAAACTGAATTGTTTTTTTGTAAATATTTTTTTCCTTACTGTTTCATTGGTAGCTTTATTGTAGGTAGTTTTACTACTGTATAGTTACTTTCGAGGATTGTGTGCATTTGTATGATTTCGCCATTGACAAAAATGCCTCTTGAGATTTGTTTTTTTGTACATATTTTTTTCCTTACTGTTTCATTGGTAGTTTTATTGCAGGTAGTTTTACTACTGTATAGTTACTTTCGAGGATTGCGTGCATTTGTATGGTTTCGCCATAGACAAACATGCCTCTTGAGATTTGTAATGGGATATTTACGCGTATCATCAACATATTCTAGGCTATCTATCAAGGGGTCGCAATGAAAAAACATCTTCGAAATGGGTCGCAGAACAAGAAAGTTTGAGAAGCCCTGTTCTAGAGGATATGTAACTCCAATAACAAGTAATATGGTTTGCCCACAATGCTAACGTTGGATGCACTTTGTCCACTTCGTCAGGCAATTGCAATAAGGACACAGTTTTGTCTCAGGGACAGGGTGATACATACAATAACGTAACTTACTACGAGAAATAACTGCGATTTGGGCGTAAGTTATGACGAATGCCAGAGATCGCGATTGTGTCGAAAGAGCAGCACGCTTGACATCACCACGATATGTTTTTTCGCTTTTCATCGGAGTGCTCATTTTTCGCCTGTTCATTTCATCACGTGATTCGGTGCTTCTGATTT
>JGI24158J21664_10005585_pt1 | contig 16451 bp, 11 predicted proteins | sample Ectturendosymbi3_FD_21664 | JGI IMG/M metagenome (IMG submission 21664)
GACTAAAAGCTGAAGTAGGATAGGTTCCTTGAGGCAGTTTCGTTGATTTGCACTGAAGTATTTCTTTGGCTTATACTTCAAATATGTTATTAACCTGAAAACTTTGGAATTGGGGTGGCATTGCTCCGTTGCCCCCTGGCTACGCGCCTGGTGGCAAACGTATTCTGATTGCGGGCTACAGACCAGCGCAGAAATTCGTGATTGAGCGAAGTTCATGTGCACACCGATTCGGTAATTCAAATTAACCAACACAATTTTCAACAATCATGACAATTCAATGTACATAGGAAATCTGTATACTGTCTCTACAGATAATCCAGTGACAATGTTTATTTTTCTTATTTATTCCCTGGCTTTATGCTGGGAAAAATCGTTTCCCATGAAATTTGTAAGCATGAAATTTGTACAACTACATTACTTTTATCACAGAATTTTTGGGGAACAAAAGATATCATGTCCCCCCTGTCCAAAAGTTGTGGAGGACATGTCCCCCCGTCCCCCCCTTAAACTCGGTCTCTGATTTGTGATAAGATTTTCCTCGTTTTTATCTTCAAACCAACGTGGGCCTTTGAAGCCACGCTTATACGTTGCTGCTCATGTTGTGGATTTCTTTGTTTGTAACGGTTTTTGTAAGACATCCTCCGGTAAAGCTATATCTAAATATACGCACTAGTTACATGTCCTGATAGCAGATGCACCTGGTCTGAGAACCCAACATGATCCAATAAGGTCCGGATGTTCCGATTTTGTCGCAAAACATCAACATATGGCAACACGTTTGCCCATCTCCGCCTGGTGAACATTTTACTTTGCTTGGCATGCAATTGAAAATTTAATTAAAAGTCCGCCTCACAGACTGTCCAGAAATCCCTAGCTCTCGACTGTCTCGCCAGGTTGATTTTTTCGGTCTACGACCTACCAAATCTCGTAAAACATCACCGTTTTCTTTATGTTTTAGCAATCACCCTCCGAACAAACTAAGTGTATCGCCGACATTTAGATCTAACGATTTGCACAATCCTATACTGCCTGAGTTTCTTAATCCAGTTGAAAATCATATTTTTGGTGGAGCGTAAAGGGACAGGAAATGTTTCCAAACCTTCGCGTAGTCTTAGATTATCTTGAAAATTTCTTGGCGAAGTAAGCCTCTATTACAATTCCCTCTGATTTGGTTGACTACTGACATTTTTCGGAGGAACAAATTTTACAATCGTTCATACCTAAAGTTTACTTGCAGCCCCTGCTCAGGAAACTTGAGTGGTCCAACACTCCTGGGCTTCTTTTTTGTTGATTTTGTATACCTAGAAAAATATTAGACACCTGTGCTTCCATGACTTTTCCTGAGTTTCAGAGACAAGTGGAATGGTGGCAGAGTTATTTTGCAAAAATGTCCCTGAAAGCCTATATAATTGGGGTACTATACTACCCAGGGTTACCTGATGTGTACAAAATTGTGTGCACCTTAATACCTCAGCATTTCAATGTGATTTTAAGTGCAAAACCTGTTTGGCCAAACATGACCACGATACCTTATATGTTAAGAGTATCCTTAAACCAGGACTTGATTGATGAAAAAATAGATCTAAAACGCGCATGACGTTTTCTACACACAGACAAAAATTCCCTTGTAAAAAATCCTTTTTGTGAATAAAATATGTATGCTATATATGTTTCGCTGCGCAGAAACGATTTTGTTGTGAAAGGGATAAAAAATGGACGTCGGGAAGTCAAAAATAGTTGGGTCCGGAAATAACGGATGTCACATGTCCCAGGAAAATGTAATCAACTTTGGGGTTGCATTACACCCATGATTTCCCGACTCATACAGCATTTTAAGGTTTCCTGAGCGAGGTAAGGAAAACGAATTTAAAAATCTTCTTCAAATTTTTCAGAGTTTTTTTTTTTTTATCAAACCCGTATGATGGTCAACCCCGTACATTGACAAAGTTAAGCTGAGGGAAAAAACATATTGATCAATAAGTAAAAATTACTACGGCGAACAACATTCTTCCATTCTTGAAAATATTCAGTGCTTTGGATATGTTTCTATGCTCTCCATTCAACTGACTTGGGGTGAACATTTGCCAGTTCGAAATACTTTAATCAACAGCGTTTTTTTCACATTTTCTACTAAAACCTTCGTTATATATACTTTCCTCAGTAAACTCTCATAGATTTGTATGAAACATCATTCATTTTGTTCTCGACCAGATAGCGACATCAGTGAACAGGGACGGTTCCAGATGGGGCAATTGGGGCGATCGCCCCCCGTAAAATCTACAGAAGTAATTTTATTCAACATGATTTTGTGCAATTCGGAAAACAGCATTCAAGATTGCTGAAGGTATTTTGTAAAGCCATTTTGCTGTCCGTTCTTTTTTGTCACAGCAGTGCTGTGAAGCAAATATGCTTCATCTCTCTTACAGTAGTGGGACCATAATGAGACTTGACTACCAAATTTTACGAAAATCGCCCCCACCCCAACGTCACTGGCTGGACCGCGCCTGTCAGTGAATCAGTACAAGCCACCGATATTGCATCACGGCATTGCCGAACCGTTTTGTAATCTCTGGGCAGTGAATAACTTAGGAGTTGTGTTTCGCCGCTGTCTGGCTCTGATGCTGATATTGCGATCCGAAACAGTTCCAGGATTCAGGGAGAATGAGAGGTTGCTGACAAAAGATCCACTGTACAACCCGCTCAAGCCTTAGCAACCATCAAAGAACTGCTTTATGTGACCGTGATGAGCGGCGTGATCGGCTTGTTTGTGACTCACTTATGCTTGGGCATTCTAATGTGGCTCTAATCGTGGGTGGTCCAACCAGCTCTGGTATTGCCACGATGTATGTAAACCACTTAGTGGCCTCTGAAATGGAAATGACTGGGTAGTCCGTGCAGAACAAATAAATGCAGCAGCGAAGGGAATCCTTGTCGTTTTGTTGGCAGAATGTGGTACAGGAATAAGCGTATAATCTAGAAATGATCGCTGTGACCAGGAAAAGGAGGTTGAAAACTAAACAATCTTGAGCCTGAAAAACACAGAACCATCAACAAAACTTATGTTTGTACTTGCTTTGGTATATTCGCACCAATGTACATTAGTGCTGGAGGCACAAACAAAATTTATTCCTTCGGATGAAGGAATTATAAACTGGATCAGGCGATTTTGCCGCAAGGCGAAACCCTACTGGCCAAACAAAGAACCATATTGCGACACCGGATAAAACTTCAACCTATGCTCTAAAACCGTTCTTTCGCTTATGTCAAGCTTTCTCAAACGCTTTTGTGTGCAATAGTCAGAGGCATAGCCGCTGGGGAAAAATGTATTTGCGAGGGCAAACAAATTTTTGTCCAACATTTTGCAGTTTTTGTCCAAAGGTTTTCAGATCAAAAAATCATAGTGTTAAAAATTTTTCAGCAAGCTTTTGCAGTTCTTTTCTAGACTTAAAAGCTTGTTAGCGTTTTGCAATTTACAGAGTTTCAACAGAACCTAAGAACCTTTCCCCTTTACTTATTATTGCTATATTTTACAAATGGACATACCTGTTAGAACCGGTATTATAGTGTTGAAATGCTATGTTTCAAAGCGTTAGTGCTTCTCAAGGTGGATACGCGGGATATCGAAGTAGCAACCCATGCACACTGAAATACTGGCTCGATGCGTATGAAACTTTCTTTTTTTGTCAATATGCCATTTGCTTCTTCATTCATATCTTGAACCCTTTTTCTGTAATTCTGTACATAGTGGCTCTTTTTTGTGTAGTACCCTTCACCGTTCCAAATGCTCACCCTACAGTATACACAAGCATGTTTTTCACCCTGTGCATTTGTTTTTCTGTGATGCTGTTTTGTTGTTACTAACTTCTCTCTGACGTGCAAATTATTGGATTTTGTCACTTCATTTTTCCACTTCCTTGGAAAGTGTTCAATTAGTATTAATGCTAACGAATTGGGCTGGCTGAGTAGTTCAACGATTAGGCATTTTGCCAATTCTTAGTGTTTCAAATTTGTAGTTACCACCAACTTCCACAATTCCTACGTCTCCAGTTGCTTTTCTCAATTTGACTCCGCACGGTGGTATTTATTAAATTCTCGAACAAAATCTTTTTGGAGAGGCCCAGCGGGAGGCATGAGTAATTTTGCTATCACGAGCGTGCCACTAAGTTGAATTTGTGACATGTAGGTTATGCTGTACACACACAAGACGATATTCCCACGCTGTCTGGTATTGGCGAGCGGCAAATAGAATTCGAGCTATTCGTTAATAATTCATAAGGGTCGTGGTATTCAGTATAACGCCAACAAAGAAAAGTCGCATTGAAGAAACTGTTTTTCACTACTCAGTCCACACTTAGTAAATCCATGCGATAACTGCATCAACCATAATTTTAAATGAACATAGAACCTTGGTAGGCTTTTACCACCAACAGTGGGTAAAGTCCAACCACTGATACCTCAAGTTCTAACCTTGCATGGAGAGGAACACTTGAGCCAGACAAGAACCGCATATGAGTGAGTATTTTAACGTGTATTTCAGGGCGAGTATTGTGCACTTCAACGGTTTCATCAATGAGACTGTATAGGTAAGTCATAAAAGAAAGCAAAACGGGTACGTAGCGCCAGCGAAAGTTTGGTGCCGTTTTCAGCGCGTGCGGAGCCAGTCAAGGCCAAGTTTATACCGGACAGGTAGTATCAAAAATATATTTGCCCATAAGTTGGCGTCATGAGTACAAAGTCAGAGCTTTCCTTAAAAGCATGCCGGAAAACAAGACGCCTGAGAACGCAGACTGAAATAAATAACAAGCTAACATTGGCGCGACATTGAAGAACACCTTGCAAAACTAAAGATTTCTGACATCGAGGGGCATTTGGTGTCTGCAAACGTCGTAAAAGTTATGTCGTTAGAACTACTTCTACCCAAAATCAGGCTTAAAATTAGTTTCGACGGTAGCGTGTTAAAGCGTATTTTATGACCTTGGAGAAGCTCGTAAAGCATCAGTTTATGTCGCAGTGAGTTTTTGAGTTTAAAACGTTNTGGCCCCGCAGGTCATGACGTACTAGGAATAACTGCGGCAAGTATTTGACTTCACCTGCTTGCTTCATTCATTCATTCATTCATTCATTCATTCATTCATTCATTCATTGAGATACTCAGGCACAGTTAAAATCGCTCGTGCAGTCGGGTAGACAGCAGCGTGCAGGATGAGTTCCGTCGAGTAGCGAAGATGCACATCGTGCGAATAGTTTGCTGCGTGGAAATAACAGCTCAACAAGTAACAAGTACAAAAGACAATAGAAAATACAGCAAAAAAAACGGCAAGAAAAACCCACGAGTCGCTTAAAGTTACACACCATATCAGACTCGCGTGACATCGACTTTATCTGAACGCGTGAATAAGAAAGCCTAGTACGAAACGAAGCAAAAAATCAAAGACAACGACAAAACAAACAAAAGGAAATAAACACACATTAGAAGTATAGAAGCAATAAATTAAACAAAATACTGAACTCGAAGGCATCGCACAATCAAGCGCAGGCCTGTAAATGATGAGTACGCATTACAATGTGAAGCCACTGCTGACAATATCTCTGGTTTGAAATCGGCAGAAAGTTTACTCTGGCAATTTCTTTCATTACAGTCAGCCACCAGCCGTCACTGCTTCATATTTTTAGGTGCAACGCTATTTTGAAGAAAACACGCCATGACTGCTTGCATCTTAATCCACGCAAGCATTCTGAGGCTTTCCCTGGCGAAATGCATGCGACAGAAACAGTTGAGCGCTCACACGGGTTCTATTTTGACGATGGGGGATTTTTTAACTTGGCGTTAAAACAGACATGCCGAACATTGGCTTTCAGATTATGATGGTCGAGAACACAGACCGTGTTCTGTAACATAGGCCATCAGGACTAAGTTCGACTGTGTCCCACATGATCTACTAAATATGATTGTTGAAGAACAGCAAGAAGAAAGCGCACAGCGCTCTTCGCAAACAGCGCGACCAGCGCCAGTAGAAGATAATTTAAATTGCTGCTCCATGGCGCTGTGGCGCAAAACATTCAGCAGCGAGGAGCAGCGGAGCAACAGCAGCTGCAATTGCACATCCATTCGCCACGTAAACTCAATTCACGTGAGGCTGCTCATTCGCGTCCTCAAATATTTTTGGATTTTACCAAACAAAACCCGAGAAAGTTTTCTGTGATGTGCTGCGACGTTTCTTTGCATAATCCGTCGCGAGTTTCGCTTCTGACGTTGTTCACGAAGCTGCATTGTTTGTCCTTTTGAATTTGAACGGTATTTTGATCCGGATCGAAGTGCATCTGCATCCACCGAACGATGCACTCGATTTTTTGCTTTTTGCTTACGTCGTCCGCGGCGTTTGCAGCGCTTCTTTCGTTTGACGCACTTTCGATTTCTTTTTCTTTTCCGGCACTTCCTTATCTTGCGACTTCTTCTACATTTTTTCTTGCGACGTCTCTTTCTGCCCATTTTTGACCCACTTTTCCTGGGTCTTTGCGGCACCGAGGTTGCGGTCGTCACCGGTGTAGTTACTTCGGTTGCCGGGGCATCTGGATGAACAGAAAATTGAACATTTCTATTAAAATCACAATCCGGTAGCGATTTTCAAAATTGAAATTTTTCCTGCACCTAATTCGTTGCAACAAACTGTGAACTCGGAAGGAGTTTTACAAATATCTTAAAGGATCAAAATCATAGCCCAAAAACTTTGGAAAGCACACAATAGTTTTGCACACACTTTTAACTTAAAACTTATCAAAAATTGTGACGTATTTAAACACACTGTCTGTACCCATCAGCGGTACATGCCGATCTTACGAAAACATACCGATCTTACGCATAACGAATACATAATTAGCAACAGTGACAAAAAAGGAACGGTGTCAGAAACCCTATTTATTGCTTGATCATAACAGCGCTCGTCACAATTTCGGTGCAAGTACCGGTATTTCAGTCTCCACCCCAAGACCACGCTTGTCAAGGATTTTTNTTCGCGAATACGCAAAAACACAAGCAACCAGGAAAAATCTACACCGNCGCTTCTCAAGAGTTACGAGTTTGCACCCGGAGCTTACCCGAAACTTCCGCGGGGATGCTCAGCGACGNCGAGACGCTCGACTGATCAACGTTCGCCGGCGCGTGCGGCGAGCGGGATGCGGTCGCTTGGGGGCTCGAAGCGACCCTCGGCATCTCGCTTTGCCGGAGACGATGAAGTCGGGAGCTTCCGATTTTCAACACGAGAAACTCCGCTTGCTCGTCATCGTCCGTTCGCACGACGCGCCTGGTTTGCCTGCCCTCCGCCGTTCTTGCTACGTAAGTACTGTGCCGGACCGACCTGTACGCGTCGTGGGATTGGGCGACGTAAACGTGCACGAAGCTTGTGTTCGGATCGTTAGCGTTGGCCTGCGTAAAACAGCAAGAGCTGGTATGCGAGTCAAGAAGCGGTTGCCATTATGTTTAGCAGCGTCGCATCACAAGTCCACTGCGAGTCCACTGTTGTCAGAATAAATAAAAAAGCATTCTGGGAAAATCTGAACAAACATGAAAGACCATTAACTTTCGTGCAATACAATTGTGTAAAACAAACCCTTTGGAAAAAACATTGTAATCAATACAAATGCTTTTTTTAATGTTTCTTTCAGAACTTTCTAATGTGAAGGAAAGTACAACATGAAAGCATTGTCTGAGACTTCCAACAAGCACTTCAACTCAGCTGTTCGGCATTATATGGCAAGCCGTGCGTGGGCTAAATAATGGACCACCAACCCTACAATAGAATGGAACAAGTGCATAACTGCAGTCAACCGGGTGGTCACGCAGGATGCCGGGGGCGTTTTGACAAAGCTCGATTAATACAGAAATAACGGATGTTGTTCAAACAGCAAAACTGGATGCTAGTATCAGTACTTTTGGACGCAAAGCCTAATTTGGTTGGACGCTTTGCCCACAAATTGTAGGCTGTGCTCACAACGCAGTGTTCTCAAAATTCGCAATCCTCTTACAATTTACGTCTTGGCTACGTAGGCTGCGTCGAAAACGGCAGCATTTATGGCAACTATACAAATAACCTCTCCGAGGTTAGAGTTGTCACGTCGTTTTTTAGCGTTCAAACGATAAAGGTTCTGCCATCACCTTCTACTGCGACGCAGAGTGGAAGAACTAATTCGGTCTCGAGTGGTAGTGCCATGATTTCAGAAACAAGAAAACAAACTGAAACAAGATTTTTTATTTTTATCTCAGCAACTTCAGTGCGGCGACTTAGAACGCAAAAGTGATTTTGATACGAGCCATGAATCATGCGCACAGTCGATGTGCGGAAACCAGATGATTCGCTTGTTGGTATGTATTGCTAAGAAAATATCATGATGCTTTGACCCATTGTGTCAAAATGTTTGTTAGTTTAACTTTCAAATGATATCACACTTCAAAGTAAAAGTGATAGAAATAGAAATCATGATGTAACCAATCCTGACAGAAGTGGTTAAACATACGTCAAAGGATAATTCGTGCATTCATTAAAAACAGAAGATAATTTAAGGTTGCTATTTCGCATACGTATGTGCTACCTACGGTAACAAATGATAGCCTTAAAAAGGAATTAACGTACTGGCGTTGAAAATCAAAACAACGCAAAATTTATGTCTAGCTTGGGGGCCTGCTTTGTAAACAATTTCAAAATGTACAATGCATTGACAATACAGAGATCCGATCACCTTTGAAACAATCAGGTAGTGTTGGTTTCAGTTCGGTAAAACGTCCAAAATCGAGGAAAACTTCAACATAGCTTCAACAGCGCTATCCATTATTTTTTCAATTTCATGAAAACGCAGGCCTACTTTTGAAATGTCATATAGTTCGATTTTGTGCTGTGAAGTTAATGAAACGCAGTGGTAGGATTCGTGGTCGTTAGCTCCATAACTTCGTACGTGACGTTCGAGAATAAAATTGGAAACTTCCGGTGGCACAAGAACAAGTGCCATTGCCAGAATAGTTACATAAAAAACAAAATCATTAGCGGTTTCTGATGTTTCACTTCATTTGTAATGAAAATCGAGTTGATCTCAGAACCTAAACCACAAAATGTCATCTAAAATTCCAGTTGGGCTTCATTATGTTGAATAAAATTGGGTCAATGTCATCTGCGGTCTGACTTGCCGATAGGAAATGAAGACGTTTTTCGCCACAACATTTGAACTCAATCGCACTTCAATTTTACCGCGGGCAACTTCGTTTGTGGAAACGGAGAGCTTCGCGCGTGGCATCATGTGGTTTGGAACTCACGAACATTCCAGCGATTTGCGTTTACGCTGCTGCGTGCTTTCGTTTTAAACCAGCGGTGAGTTCGTCAGTGATGATTATTTTCTCTACGGGCGCATTTAAAACACTTAACAAACTATCAAAGAAAGAGGAAATTTTTCTTATTATTGCAGCGAATTTACAGTGCCTCAGCAAAGTGTCGAGTCATCCAAGTTAATAAATTCCTCGAACCAGGCTGTCTTGCTCTGACGAAAGGTCAAGCGTAACGTATTCAGATATTTTATAATTTCGGGATTTGATCCTCTTTCCCTGTAAACAACTGTTTGAACCGGGAAAATGCCATTTACAGTCACATCCAGTTGGATCCGATAATACAGCGAAATGCATCTTACGCCACATTAAAATCCTTCACTGACAAAGCGTTTCAGTGTGTAAGAATCGAACAGCAGCTTGAATTTGTTTGTCTTTTCACGCCAGACGAAATTGCTGCGCAAGTTCTTGCGTTTTTTCGTGTTCCTGTGTAATTGGAGGAAGAACAACTACCTATAGGGTGAGAAACGCTGCTGAGTTGAGAGAAAACTCACGAGAGCCGTCAGTTCATTTCGTGAGACCTCTTACTAATTTGCGCCATTGCCAAGGGTAAAACGGGGTGAGGAAAATAAAAACACTTACCGTCCCATACAAGCTTCCGTCTTCTCTCATGCCTAAGTATTGTCCAGATTTTTCTCCACGTATTTTCACGATCACCTGCCCCCGCTGTTCCACGGGTTTGACGAGCACAACACCTGGGCAAGAAAACCACAGTGCGATAAAGCAGGGCGCAGGTGAAGTGCTGCAGCAGATGCAACTTGAACGCTTACAACGTGAACAAAGCATCCCCTCTGCTTCCCATGCCTGACTGTTTACGATGAAACCGAGACGCCTTTCCAAAAGCACATTATTTACGACTTCGATGCAACAAAGCCAAGGTTAAGACAAATTTCGCTTGGTTCAAGTGCATACAACAAGCACGGCCAGTGTCAGCTCCCAGCCTTAACGGGTCTCGATCACAGGAACAGGTGGGCGGCTTTGCTTTTGATAGATCGCCAAGTTTGTTTCGCGTTGGCGCAGGCCACTGTCGCGTTGTTTGGTGTTGCGACAGTGGGGCCATTTGTCTGGCGATGAACCGCAACCAACCGATTGCCGCCTGCCATGAGAAAGTGTGTTTAGCTTATATCACACAAGGGGTACGTGCGCTCCGAGAACGGAAAAGGGGTCGGAGTATCAGCGCCGCTAACAACTCTGTTTTTCACCGGTGCGTGTGTGGCTCTGCAAATTCTAAAAGGCGAGGTCGGACGTCTGCCCGGCGGTTGCCCTTGCTTTTTGAGCGTGCGGGTTTCTATAGCTACGAATTAACATTTCCGCTGCTTATTCAGCTTTCGCTTCGTTTCCATGCAAGATTTTCGGCTTCGTTACAATGAAAGGGACCGAGAGCTTCCCGGCACTACGACTTTACCATGTCTGCTTATAAGGTTGAAATGTAATTTTTCGTTCACGGACCATTTGACATGCGCCGTTCAGCAAAACAATCGTAGCTAGATTGCAAGGAAGCTTTCAAAAAACACTATCGCACCTAAATGGCAATCGGCGACTAGTGATCAAATATTAAGAAAAGACTGACGCCACTGCCTTGTTCCCACCATGGGTAAAATTCGCAGTTTCGCTTAGCTCGAAACCTCGTCGAAAAGGCAGCTAGGTTAGATTGTAGTTTATGCCCGAAATCCGATTTATTTGGAATCGTAACAAGATAGCCAGTCTCGACCATAGTCGCGCAAGCGGGCGCTTGAACGTAGCTCGGAGTACTGCCGATCTACGCCGAAGAGCTTCTCCCACGGACGCACAACGGATTTGGAGTGGCGCAGGAACAGGTGATGGAGGAAAGAGCATCATCAGTCAGTGGCACGAAAGCCCGCGAAACGCCTTAACTGCTAACTGTAAAATACCGCGAAGCATTTCACAGCGGGCCTGCGAAAACTTGATTTGGTTTCGACCAGTGCTGGCAACTGTAAAGGTGCCACTGCATTACCAATGGAAGTAGGAAAAAACACGAAAATCGACATCACAATCTTTCAAATCGCTTCTACCATTTTGAAATAACCTCTTTCAGCTACAAGTGTATTATAAAACACGATCTCTGGGAAAATGTTGCTGCTTAGGCAGGCTTGGAGATCTATACTGCAAGCTGAAAATCGTACGGCAAAGCCCGGCTTAAAGTGCATGACCACATAAAGGTCAAAAATTCGTTTACGACTAGTTGGGCGTTTTCCAACGCAATTTTTCATTTTTTTACGCTCTAAAGCAGTGGACATAACATCCACTTGTACCACTGCTCTTGTACTCGGACGACATGCAGTTTATTACACTGCAGTACCAGTAGTGAACTTTCGCGGATATAGTCAAACATTAGCGTAGATGCTATGTGGCCTCAAGCCAAATACTTCTATTTGCTGTTAAAAAATCCCACCGTAATCGCATCAAAAATCCAGCTCTGCTGCTACCATCAACAACAGATCACGTGAACAAAAGGCCAGTGGGTACCATACGACTGCGTTGTTGCAACAGGCGAGATTCGCAACCCGCGCTAGCCGAGGCTACCATTCGGAAAACGGCATATTAAACAAAACACGAGTCACAAAATGAATGGCCGAGCGATGTTTTGGAACAGTGCCGTGTTTCTCAGAGCCATCGTCAATGCAAAGGTTAGCTCATATTTCAATATTTACGGACACGCAACAAGAGACATTGCATGACCTATTCAGCCTAGCTTCAGCAAACAAGTTTGAAGCAAGCGGACAGCGGTAACAATCAAACAGCGAACTATTCATGACAGTTCATTAATAGCAAAGACTAATATCAATCTTTTTAAAGTACCATTGACAGCTGGAATTAGCGCAATGCGCTGCCAGTTGTGTCACAGAAATACAACAAACAGGGTTTGAATTGTTGCAGGAAATGGTTGCTAGGGACTAATTACTTATTGCTTGTCAACCTGTGTTTTACTATGATCACCGGTTTTAGTGTTACCCCACAAGAACCTATCCCGCCCACATTTGTTAACCATTAACGACAGGTAATTTACCTCAACAAGACACGGTCACGCGCCGCTTGCTATCACCTCAGTACTCTTATGTTGGTAATGGCCTGGTAGCAAAACAACCGGATCACCGCTGTGCTTCAAGACAATGGCACGTAAGAAAACAATAAAAAGTTGTTCTAAACCACTTCACAGTAAGGACAAACAATCGATAGCTGTCACCCATCTAGAGAGAATTTTACACAAATTGCCTTATTTGGGAAAGCATACACGGCCACAAAGGCAACTTTTCTAAACAAGACAATGCTTCTCGTTGGATGGGCTAAAAAACCTTCCTCATGAAACATGTGCGTGCGTGATTGAAAGCTTCAATGCCCCGGTGTAGGTTAGTAAAGTCTATAGATAGAAATTCCTCAGTCAAAAATTGATCAACTTTCCAACAAAGCAAGTCGGAANNTTTTTGATTCAAGTTGGATCCAATTATTGCAAACAAAGGACGTTTTTATATATTAANTGTTACAAATATAAGTAAATCCTAACCAAAGAGTCNAAGACAAACTTTATATCACAGCCAGGTCCCCGACATGGTGAAGTGCCGCCCCGGGGCGAGTCGAAAAGTGCCGCACCCACCAAATCTAAAAACCTAAACCTAAATCTAACTTCAGGTTCATTCGTGAAAGACCATTTGCTATTCCTTCTTTTCACCAAAAGTGCCGCCCTGGAGCACTGTCCCCCGCCCCCCCTTTGTCGGGGCCCTGATCACAGCGAACTACCTTCATACAACACTAACAATTAATCAAAGTTAATGCTGCAGCTTGAATGCTTACTGTGATCTAAGGTGAATTACCAGAAATAGCGATAAAGTTGTGACCTTTCCCTGTGGATCACATCCGATTGGAGGCTGACTTATCAATTTCAAGTTATTTCTAGGTGAAAGCCTGAACGCAGGTTTTTCAGTCGAATTATCAAGACAATCTTAGTATCCAGTCGTGGGTGACTGGCACAAGCGAACTTTCAGATTGAAAATGGACCTGGATGTGTTTCGTCACGTCTGAACAAAATGCCACAGAAGATTCAAGTTACAAACGCTTTTAACTACGAGAAAACATTGTTTAGATTAACTCTGCATAAGAATTGCACGCTGCTCCCAACGTTAAGCTAAAACTTAAAAGGCATTTGTTCAACTTTAATTATTGCAGCCAGAACCTTCGCCAAAGCTTTTCTTGGTTGTCATTTGGCAGATGTGTGATATTTAACGGCTTCATTGCTTCGGCTTCGCAAACAAGAACAGTGGCCGGGAAGACCGACGGGTTAATCACTGAATGTCATGCTTACTCGAAACCAGACTTTGGGACTCTTTTCGGGGCCTATCGTGCGCCCAGAGCCGGCACTAGTGTTTAAAACAATACACATTCTGGCAGGTTTCCTGCAGCAACATTACTTTTTACTTCCCGGAAATCCTAGAAGCAAAAATAAATTTACTTACAGTAAATATCGATATCCCGAACAAAATCGACAGTGCCATCGGTCAGCATCCGCAAAGTTGTTCCCCCCGGTTTGTGGTAAATAGTGTTCCGATCACCGCTTGCTGCTTTTCCGATTCCAGCAGTGTATCCAAACTCAGTTTTGGTTTTAGACTGTGAAAGGTATTGCGATAACGGGTCCAGCGGTTGGCGAAACGAAGATGGAGCGTGGGGCAAAGCAGGTGCTGTCTGGTTGACGTCGCCCATGCTGCTCTGCGTCCCTTGCTGCTTCAGAAGGTCACTCAGAGACATGAAGTTTGAATAACGCCTGTCAGGGGCGCCACGACGCGTGTGGCGGTGTTGTCGGGTCAGGACACCGAGCCACTGTTGAAGGCGAGCAGGAATTGGGTGGTTCGATTCTGGACTGCTTTCATCCCACAAGATTATTGCCCGAAGTACGTCGGGAGGGATTTGATCAACCAAGTCTGAAACACCGGTGGAGTTGTCGTCAGACAACAGCAACTGTCGCAAGAAGCGCAGCAGCGAATACGGGCTGATTTCATTTACGGTGAAAAGCGCATCAGCTTCAAGACCAGTTTCGTTCTGAACATGAGGTATTTCTGTTTGCTTATGAGCCACAGACTCGTTGCGCTGGTCCCGCGAAACAGCAACCAACTCAGGTTCGATTCTGTTGTGGTCAACATGTGGAGCATCTACTGCTCGTGCCTTTTTCAACCAATCATCGCGATCCGTTTCCGAGGGTACGCTTTTCACCCTGCCGCCAGGGTACGACGGAAACGACAGGTCAGGCTTGTGGAGTGAATGTGGATTCGCGCGGCCAAGCGCAGGGTCATCAACAGAGTGTTCTGCGGGAATAAAACCGTTGCCGTCCGTGCTTCTTTTGCGCGCATTGTGCACGCCGCGAGCAGCGGCTTTTCGGCGCTGAATTTGTCTGTGCATACGCAACAGAGCGTGCGGCGGAATTGCGGCCGAAAGCGAGGTTGGCCTCAACGCGGCGTTCGTCCATTTCCGACCGACAGAGGGGTCCGAGGCGAAGACGTCGATCCCTCTCCAGTCTGACAGCTTGCGTCGGGCGAAGCTACCGTCGTCAAGATGCTCGCTCGCGCCGAAAGCGAACTTTGATCCGATAAAAGCCAGACACAAAATACAACACCCTTGAACGGTCGCCAGAACCATTTTCACAAAATCAAACGTTGCTACGCATCGAAATTCGGCTTTTTGGCAAATTCCTTCTTTGTTCGAACAGCGAACAATCATCCGGGCGTTATTTTTCCATTAGTAAAATAACAGCGCTGTCACAGTAAGCTGCGCGGCGTCAGCAACATGCTGGCAGAGTGCTCTGGAATAGTCTGCGGAAATATGGCCGTAACGGTTTACACAGTAATACATATAGGCGAAGCAAAACTACAAAAATTAATTAACTTAAACGGTGACGCAGTGCGATCAACCGTGCTATACACTGTGCGGCAAACCACTTTCATCACAAAGTTCAAGATCTGCTGCTTTTCTGTTCGTCATTATTTTAGGTAAACCCTTTCAATAACTTGGTTATGCGTGTAACGTATCAGAAGTACAAAAAACATTGAGGAATTAGATACCTTATTTACGGTGAGAGAGGCCATACTTGTATTTTATCGCTGAGATGTTTAACCAGAAGTACCATAGGTCGTCCAGGGTTACATGCAAAGGAAAAACGTCCATATTGCGAACAGTCACTGAGTGCTGCTTCATGTCAACGGAATAGTTTAAGTCGATGGATACAACCACGAGTTTCATCAGAGACGGGTAGAAAATAAGTCCCCATCTGTTGCAACGATCAGTGGACTTCTTTCACTTTTTATTCACTGTGCTTGACTGGTTATTTTACTATTGGCAAAGTGGCTTTCCCACAAATGAACTATCAACGACTATTAAATTCAGCGTTTTTAGTTTCAAAGGCAGAATAAATGGGGTTTTTATCTGTAGCAGTGTAGTCATACCTATTCGTTCCCTCGGCAGATGATGCTCATACTTGGAAGCTTAATTGCTTATTTACTCCTAACATATCTCTTTTCACTAAAATCGTCCCTCACGTTAGCTTGTAAATTTTACATCCGACAAGAGCATCCTCAATAAGATTACTTTGGGAAACTATCCGGAAAACACAAATCCACAAAGTTTAGGAACTGTTTATTAAACTTGCTATAGTGCTTTGGCGAAGTTTGATATATCAGTTGCACGAAAATTGTTAAATTGTGCCACGGTTTGATGCAATTCCTTTGAGATACCATTATATTCATGAAAACACAGCGAGTACGAGGGTTTTCCGTTAAACTTAAAACTCAAATTACAACACACGCCTGAAAGAAAAAATGCGTAGTAGTCTGAAAACAAAAACTTCACCACAAACGAACCATAGAACAATTGTGTTGCACGCACGCTCCTCCCGACATTACAGTCATTTTTGAGTACGTTGCGACAGGATTCCAACGAATGCTTAACCTTTCAACGCGTCTCAGTGTTGAACAGCAATGCTCAGTACTTTAAATTCGGGGTCCATACCTTTCGTCCATAAATCATGCTTACAACACGACGCGCCGTTGACCCCGAGTGGCGGCGGTTTTCAAGAGCAGCTTTT